>Ga0213827_1000038_pt1 | contig 211975 bp, 194 predicted proteins | sample MC6MC0898MG_FD_180669 | JGI IMG/M metagenome (GOLD analysis project Ga0213827, IMG submission 180669) | Enriched soil aggregate microbial communities from Iowa State University, Ames, United States - MC6-MC0898-MG | ecosystem: Environmental > Terrestrial > Soil > Unclassified | place: USA... | reverse complement strand
TGACCTCTGTGATTTACAAGACCAAACTTAGTATTGGTTCCACCGATATCGATACCTAATGCAACCTCTTTTGACAAATCTACTACTGACATTTTCTTATTGTATAATTTCGAGGCAATAAATTTATAAAAAAGATTGTATTAATAATTATTAAACCCGATTTATTTGAAAAATCAGACTGCTTTTTTAGTCTTTTTTCTTCTTCCCCACCATATTAAAAATCCGGTTACAGGAAGTGAGGCACAAATTAAGCTGACAATAAATGCAATGATCTTGGTTGGCAATCCTAAAATAGATCCCACGTGAATATCATAATTGGCAGCAACTGTTTTTTCACCAAAGTTTTTATCTTCATGATTGTAGGTGTGCAAAAGGTCACCCGAATTTTCATCAAAAATCAGACTGCTGTTTTTGTGATAAGAATGAGAAAGATGCTTTACAAAAACTGAAAAATTGGGATGCTCATGATCATCCATGTGCGGATGCCCCAAATCGATTGCAAAACCGTAAGAGTCTGGATATTTTGCCTGAACAGTATGAATAACTTTATCTAAAGTAGTTTCGTTTCTAAGTTCTATCGGTGCTTTGGTTGTGATGTGCGAGAAATCGGGATATACAGTGCTTCCCCCGGAGAAAACAAAATAAATCATCGCCTGTACCACAAAGAAGGCATAAAATAAGCCTGTAATTGAAAAGATTAAAGCAAAAATAGAAGAATAAAAACCTAAGATATTATGAAGGTCATAATTCTTTCTTTTCCAGCTTTTGATGTTTTTCCATTTGAAAGAAAAACGTTGTTTTCTGGCGGCTTTATTTTTTGGCCACCACAAAATAATTCCTGAAATCAACATGATCATGAAGATAATTACGGGAATTCCCACCACATATTTTCCCCAGTCCTGTTTTAATAAAAAGCTCCAGTGAATAGATTTTACAATACTGAAAAAACCGTTTTTCTCATCATAAGTTCTCAATACTTTTCCGGTATAGGGATTCACATATGCAACTTTGTAGATAGGAAACTCATCAAAATAATTCCAGGCTTCGGTATTGTGCTCGTACCAGTAAAACTGATAAGACAGTTTTTTGTCGATGGGAACATTCACCCAATGGATTTTATATTTTTCCTTAAGCTGCTCGTCTACCATTTTTTCTAAAACACGAATTGGCAGAATTTGCTTTTGTGCAATGTTTTGCTCGTTGTGATAGATAACATCTTTACGGGTAAAATTCTCAACCTCGTCTTTGAATACAAACAAAGTTCCGGTGATTGAAACAATAAATATGATTAAACCGATGGAAAGACCAAACCACAGATGCAGTTTGCCTGTCCATTTTTTGAAAAGGCTTGGTTTCTTTTTATGGTGATGTTTTTTCTTCATAGAAAATTACAATTTGCAGGTGTAAAATAAGTTTATTAAGCTTAATTAAAATCTATATTCAATCATGAAGGTTCCTCTCATTCCCAAAGCATTTACAAATTCAGAATCTCTGGCGTTCCACCATGCAATTGCTGGCTGATAAGTGGTGTTGAAAAGGTTTTCTATACCTAAAGAAAGTTTCCAGTTTTGGTTGATTTCATAATTCGTTTTAAAATTAAAAATCGTGTAATCCGGAACTTTTCCTTCGCCATAAGCGTACAAACCAGTGCTTGCATTAGGACTGAATCTGTTTTGCTCAAAAGAATGAAGCATATCAAGACCTAAAGAAAGCGATTCTGTAGGTTTTACCTGAACGTATGCTAAGATTTTTGGTGCAGAAATTCTGCTGTTGTTTACTTTTGCCGAGTAATCTCCATCATCTTTAAGCGAAGTAATACCTTCTAACCAGCTGTAGCTTCCACCGAAATTAATCCATTTTGCTGGTGTGAAATGCAAGAAACCTTCAACACCATACACCACTTCTGGAGATCTTTGAATAGTAAAAGATCGGTCTGGACCTTGTACAAATGAAGCCCCCAGTTTTGAAGTACTTACATAAGATGTAACTTCATAATTCAACCAATTGGAAATCTGCCCGGTAGCGCCCAATTCATAGTTGTTTACAATAATAGGCTTGGCTTCTATTTGGGCAATGCTATTTTGTGTGGATGTTCTTAAAATTCTTCCGATCTCGTTGATTGAATACGACTGAGAGAAGCTTCCGAAAAGATTGATCTGATTATTGATATTATAACGAAGACCAATATTGCCCACCAAAGCGTTGTATTTTAGATCTCCTCCGGTTACAAAAATACTTTGAGTGAAGGTTCCGTCACTTTTTACTGAAGAAAGTGTGTTAAAATCACCCACATTTACCGTCATATTTTCGTATCTCAAACCTCCCTTTATCGTTAGTTTTTTCAATAGATCGATTTTCAGTAAAAGGAAAGGAGCGGTGTTAATCATATCCATATCTGGAGTCCAGTAACGCCCGTCTTCAAGTTTTTGTACGGTTTTATCGTTGAGTAAATCTAGACCGTAGATCACTTCTGCCTGAGAATTATTGGCAGACCAAAGTTGGGTGTCAAAATTGATTCTGGCTCCCATTTTTTTAGAAATAATATTCGACTGTCCACCTCCAAAAAATGTGTCGCTATATCCATACACTGTTCTGAAGTCTTGCATATAAGCATTAACATTCAATGCTGTAGAGCCCCAAAAAAGATTTTTATTGTCGTAGTTTATTCTATAATTATGGTTACGAGGTGTTCCTTGTGGAGTGGTTTCCAAACTTTTGCCTTCTCCTTCTCCTATGGTCGGAGTAACACCGTATTTTCCGGTTTTTATCCCTAAATTTAAATCAGATTTTGATGCATAGCCCATGTAAGAAACTTCGATTCTTTGGTCATCATTAATGTCATAACCCAGCTTCAACAATCCGTTGTAATTGTTCATTTGTGCTGTACTGTAAGTAGGACTTAGCAATACACCATCGCCGTCTTTTGCATTACCGGTTCTCTCATACGCTAAAGACGCTACGTAATCGAACTTTTTTATTTTACCTGATAAAAGCTGACTTGCTCTGAAACCTAAAGTTCCACCATAAGGTTGTCCGGTAATACCTACCTGAGAAATACCCGATATTTTTTTATCTGTTTTATTTCTTTTGGTAATATAGTTGATGATACCTCCATCTGCACCGTTTCCGTAGATTGACGAAGCTCCTTTTATTACTTCAACTCTTTCTATAGCTGAAGGATCGATAGACCTGATGTCTCTTGCACCGTTTCGTAAGGGAGTAGATTGTGGAATTCCGTCAATAAGTACCAAAACCTGACGGCCTCTTAAAGTCTGCCCGGAATTGGAAGTCTGTCCGGAACTCGGTCCTAAACTTGGTACGGTATATTGCAGAATATTGGAAATATCTGAATTGACAGTCAACTGCGACTGAATTTGTTTTTCGCTAACAATGGTAATAGAACTTGGTATTTCTTTAATACTTTCCTTTTTTCTGGAAGCTGTAAGTACCACTTCATCTACATTTTTTACTTTTAAACTGTCTTTTTCCTGTGCAAAAACAGCAATTGTGCTAAGGCAAGCTACTGATAAAAGAGCCTTTTTCATAATGTTTTCTTTCCTTGTTTTTTACGTTTTCCCCACCATACCAAAAAACCGGTTACCGGTAATGAGGTACATACCAATCCTGCTACAAACCATAAGATTTTTCCGAAAATACCGAAGTATGATCCAACATGAACGTCATAATTGGCATTGGCATATTTTTCAGCGTTTGTTAATTTCTGATGAGGTTTATTTAATAATAGTTTTCCCGAATATTTATCGTAGAAGATTTGGTTTCTTTCACTGTATCTGCCGTCTTTACCATACACGGTTACGGGAATGTTCTCAAGTTCTTTTCCTTTTTTATTTTTTCCGTTTAATGGAATTCTAAAGCTTGAAGATTTAGAATATAATTCTTGAGTTTGAAAAATGGTAAGATCAAAAACGGAGTTGTTTTTTGCTAAAAGTGAATCTGATGATTTGATCTCTTTTTCTTTTGGAAGTTCTAATGAACCGGATAATGCAAGATTAAATGAGTTTTTTATCCATGGATAAGCAAAATATAATCCGGAGAGACTCATTAATAAAGCAATAAATGAAGCATAAAAACCTAAGACATTGTGAAGATCATAGTTTTTCCGTTTCCAGGTTTTTACGTTTTTCCAGTCGAATGAAAAACGACCTTTCCGCATTTTTTTATTTTTGGGCCACCAAAGAATAATTCCTGTAATGAGCATAACGACAAACAAAACAACCGGAATTCCCACCACATATTTTCCCCAGTCTGATTTTAAAAGTAAACTCCAATGGATAGATTTCAGGATAGGGAAGAGGTCATATTTTTCGTTATAAATTCCTAAAATATTACCATTGTATTGATTGACATAAATAAGTTTGTTGATTTTTACTTCATCAAAATAATTCCAGGCTTTTTTGTCTTTTTCGTAAAAAAGAAACTTATAAGATTTGCTTTTATCTAAAGGAATTTCAACCGAACTTACCGGATATTTTTCATTGAGTTCTAAAGTGATTTTTTCTTTTAAAACTTCAATAGATAAAGGTTGTTGCGAAACCGTTTCAGCTTTTACATATTGAGCATCTTTTCTCAGCTGATTCTGAATTTCATCTTTAAAAACATACATCGTTCCCGATAAAGAAACAATGAAAACAATGAGCCCTACCGATAAGCCGAACCAAAGGTGAAGTTTACCCGCCCATTTTTTATAGACGCTCGGTTTCTTTTTATGGTGATGTTTTTTTTTCATGAAATTTTTAAGGATGCGCAAATATAAGTTTTTCTGTTTTTATTTAGATTAATTATAAAAAAGGTTTTTAACCTAAATAAATCTGCCAAACTACGAGTGCAGTTTGGCAGTGTTTATATTCAACTCTAAATTAGAATTTATAGTTTAAACTTATAGATAAAGTTCTCAGTCTCTGAGGGGTTACTGTAGACCATCCAGAGAAATATTTTTTATTAGCAATATTGTCTAGCTTAAGAATGATGCTGTATCTGTCTTCTGTGTAAGAAAGAGAAGAGTTCATGATGATATAACTAGGAAGCGGAAAAGCACCTACATTACCTCTGTTAAGCGTATAAAATCTGCTCGCAGAATTACCTCCAAAACCAATTCCAAAGTTTTTAAGAGAACCTTCTTGTACTTTGTATGTTCCCCAGAAGTTGATTAGGTTTTTAGGCCCTGCATCTTCTGTTCTGTGACCAGGATAGCCTTCTTCTCCTTTTACCACATTACTGTCGTTATAGCTATATCCTGCAATAATATTCATTCCCGGAATTGGGCTACCCAAAACACTTACTTCGAAACCTTTGCTGTCAACTTCTCCACCTTGATTAATGTTAACTCCATTCCCCATTACTTTGTTTTTTACATTAATGCTGTAATAACTTGCTGTAATTGAGAATTTGTCACCTGCTAAGTTGGCTTTTGTTCCTACTTCCCATTGGTTGGCGTGTTCAGGATCAAAATAACGAAGTTCGTTGCTTAACACATTTCCAAGGTCATCGGTAATTTGTACAGGTGAAGGATCAACATTTTTGAACCCATTCATATAATTTCCGAAAATGGATACTTTGTCAGGAATAGGTTGGTAAACCAAACCTAATTTTGGTGAAAATGTTGTTTGGTCTTTAGAATCGTCAGTAGCATAAGCAGTTGCTTTACCTGTAAAATGATCCATTCTTAAACTTAACATTGCTGATAAGTTGGGTAAAATGTTCACAACATCAGAAATATAAGCACTGTAAATTTTTGCTTGTGCATGACCTATTTCCTGACCAGCTCCCTGTAAAGCAAAATCAACAGAAGATTTTGTTAATACATCTGCTTTTGTATCACTTTGGTTAACAATATCTACAACTCCATAACCAATCCAGCCTGTTCCTCCCTGAATAAAATCTCTCTGGAAATAATCTAAACCAACTAATAATTTATTTTTAACGCTTCCAAAATTGAAATTACCGACGAAATTTTGTTGAATTCCTGTTGTATTAGTTTCACCTCCTACATCAGCAATAAATCTTGTAAAATCTTTCCCGTTAGACTGATCCCACAAATACTGATAATAACCACCTGTTTTGGTGTTACTTCTAGAAAAAATTGTTTTTGATGTCCATTTATCAGAAATTTTATAGTTCGCTGAAGCTTGAAAATTGAATGTTGTATTATTAATTGTTAAATCATCATTGGTATATGACTTTTTATAGTTTTCTTTAAAAACTCCTATTGAATAAAAGGTAAGAGGATTGTTTCTATTCAAGAAAAGCATTGGTGCATTGGCAGACTCACTCTTTTTGATTTCTGTATTTACATAAAATGTAAGTCTGTCGTTAGCAATAAATTTTAGAGAAGGTGCAACGTAAAAAGATTCGCTAAAACCTGCATCCTGAAAAGTATTCTGTTTTTGATAAGCAGCATTTACTCTCGCAAATAAGTTTTTGCTTAATGGTGTATTTACGTCTGCAGTCACTCTGTTTAGTCCATAGCTTCCATTGATATAATTTACTTCACCTCCAAAGTGCTGGTAAGGTTTTTTTGTGATTACATTAATAAGCCCTCCATAAGAAATCACGCTTCCTCCGTATAATGTTCCCGATGGACCTTTGATAGCTTCGATGGTTTCAACTCCGGCAAGATCTAGCGTTCCGTTGGTTAAAGAAGGCATTCCGTTAGTCAAACTTGGCTGTAGCGAAAAACCTCTCATGGTATAATATTCACCACCATCATTTCCTCTTCCCGTAGATTCCCATAATCTTGCAATCCCCGTAACGTTTTTCAAGGCATCATTAAAACTGGTAACAACCTGTTCTTTAATTACATTCTTATTAACAATATTATAAACCTGAGGATTTTCAATTTCCTTTAAAGGCATTTTGTTTACCGACTCTCTATCTCGAGTAATGTAGCCTTGTACAACAACTTCATCGATTTTATTGGTTTTAACGGTATCGTTTTCTTGTGCAAAAGCAAATACAGTTGCCAATAACGAAGCAGAGATCAATAATTTATTCATGTAATACCTAATTTTTTTTGCAAATATATTCTTTTTAATTATTCTAAATAAATTAACTGATTGATATTTGTCATATTTATTTAATAAGTATTACTCTGTAAATAGCAAAAACCCGCTTCGAAAGAGGCGGGTTTTTGTGAAATCTATAATTTATCTCTTATGCGGGAATTTCTCCTCTGTATAAGAATGAAATAATTTCTTTATTCATCTTATCTACCATTTCACTGAAAAGGTGGAAAGACTCTTGCTTGTAAATTACCAAAGGATCTTTTTGTTCGTAAACAGCTCCCTGGGAAGATTTTCTCAAATCATCCATTTCACGAAGGTGAAGTTTCCAGTTTTCATCAATGATTGATAAAGTGATATTCTTTTCAAAATCATTAATTAAGCTGTCACACTGTGAATCATAAGCTTCTTTTAAATCTGTAACGATGGTTAAAGTTTTCACACCGTCAGAGAAAGGAACCTGAATCATTTTAAACATAGAACCTTGGTTCTGATATACATTCTCAATAATCGGGAACGATTTTTCTTTCAGCAAGTTCAGTTTCATATTATAATCATCCTGAGCTGCTTTGAATAGAATATTGGTAAGTTCCGGAATTTGTTTTGATTTAAAATCATTTTCAGAAACCGGAGATTCCATAGTGAAGTTTTTAATCACTTCAAATTCAAAATCTTTGTAGTTTCCAGTTGCTTTACCTTTACTTACAATAGAATTAGAAACGTCAAAGATCATATTTGTAATATCATACTTCAGGTGATCTCCAAACAAAGCATTCTTTCTTCTTTTGTAGATTACGTCACGTTGCTTGTTCATTACGTCATCGTATTCCAAAAGCCTCTTTCTTGTTCCGAAGTTGTTTTCTTCTACTTTTTTCTGAGCTCTTTCGATAGATTTAGAAATCATAGAATGCTGAATTACTTCACCTTCTTTATGACCCATTCTGTCCATCATTTTTGCAATTCTTTCAGAACCGAATAAACGCATCAAGTTGTCTTCCAAAGAAACATAGAACTGCGAACTTCCAGGATCTCCCTGACGTCCTGCTCTACCTCTCAACTGTCTGTCAACACGTCTTGAGTCGTGTCTTTCTGTTCCTATAATTGCTAAACCTCCTGCTTCTTTTACTTCTTTAGAAAGCTTAATGTCGGTACCACGACCTGCCATATTGGTTGCAATGGTTACAACTCCTGGTTGACCAGCTCCGGCTACGATTTCTGCTTCTTTTTTGTGAAGTTTTGCATTCAACACCTGGTGTTGAATTTTTCTTAGTTGAAGTGCTTTGGAAAGTAATTGTGAAATTTCAACAGAAGTTGTACCTACCAATACTGGTCTTCCGGCCGAAGTTAGGTTTTCAATTTCTTCAATTACTGCATTGTATTTTTCTCTGTTGGTTTTGAAAACCAAATCTTGTTTGTCGTGTCTCTGAATAGGACGGTTGGTAGGAATTACCACTACGTCTAATTTATAAATCTGCCAAAGTTCTCCTGCTTCAGTTTCTGCTGTACCCGTCATCCCCGCAAGTTTGTTGTACATACGGAAATAGTTCTGAAGTGTTACCGTAGCAAAAGTTTGAGTAGCTGCTTCGATTTTTACACTTTCTTTAGCTTCAATTGCTTGGTGTAAACCGTCTGAATAACGACGACCTTCCATAATACGACCGGTCTGCTCGTCAACAATTTTCACCTCTCCGTCAATTACAACATATTCATCATCTTTTTCGAATAATGTATACGCTTTCAATAATTGACTCATGGTGTGAACTCGCTCAGATTTTTCAGCAAAATCACTGAAAAGCTTTTCTTTAGCTTCAAATTCTTCTTCTTTAGATAAATTTTTAGCTTCTACTTCAGCAATTTCAGTTCCGATATCCGGAAGAACGAAAAAGTTGGCATCAGAATTTCCTTGAGACATGTACTCAACACCTTTGTCTGTTAAGTCAACCTGATTATTCTTTTCTTCGATTACGAAGTATAAATCTTTATCTACAATCGGCATGTCACGGTTATTGTCAGCCATGTATTGAGCTTCGGTTTTTTGAAGCAATGCACGGTTTCCGCTTTCCGATAAGAATTTAATTAATTGTCTGTTTTTAGGAAGACCTCTGTAAGCCTGAAGTAATTTGAATCCACCTTCTTTAGTATTTCCTGCAGCGATTAATTTTTTAGCTTCATTAAAAATTGCAGAAACAGTTTTTTTCTGTACTTCAACGATTCTGTCGATAGAAGGTTTTAAAAGATCAAATTCTTGTCTGTCTCCTTGAGGAACCGGACCCGAAATAATCAATGGAGTTCTTGCATCATCCACCAACACCGAGTCAACCTCATCCACAATAGCAAAGTTTAGTTCTCTTTGTACCAGTTCTGTAGGAGAAGTCACCATGTTGTCTCTCAGGTAATCGAAACCAAATTCGTTGTTGGTTCCGTAAGTAATATCTGAGTTGTATGCTTTTCTTCTTCCGTCAGAATTCGGTTGGTGATTATCGATACAGTCGATAGACATTCCGTGGAATTGGTACAATGGTCCCATCCAAGCCGAGTCTCTTTTTGCAAGATAATCATTCACTGTTACAACGTGAACTCCTCTTTCAGGAAGAGCATTTAAGTAAATAGGAAGCGTTCCCACCAAAGTTTTACCTTCTCCGGTTGCCATCTCAGCGATTTTTCCGCTGTGAAGGATGATACCACCGATAAACTGTGTATCGTAATGTACCATATCCCAAAGCACAGGTGTTCCGGCTGCGTTCCATGAGTTTTTCCATACCGCTTGATTTCCTTGGATTTCAATGAAATCTTTTCCGGCAGCAGCCAATTCTTTGTCCCAATCTGTTGCAGTTACACGAATTTCCCCGTTTTGAGCCCATCTTCTTGATGTTTCTTTAATCAAGGCAAAAGCTTCCGGAAGAACCTGTAAAAGAACTTTTTCTTCAATTTCGTAAGAATCTTTTTTCAAAGCTTCTATTTTAGAAAACAAAGCTTCCTTCTCATCAACATTGGTAGAGTTTTTTATCTGCTCTTTAATTTGTTCTATCTGTGCTGTGATGCTGCTTGTCGCTTCTTTTATTTTAGACTTAAACTCAGCAGTTTTTTCTCTCAAACCGTCATCAGATAATTCTCCTACACTTGGCTCAACAGCTTTGATTTTTGTTACAACTTTTTTTACTTCCTTTAGGTCCTGCGCTTTTTTGTCTCCCAAAAACCCTTTAAGAACTTTATTTAAAAAACTCATAGAATTTGATTTAAGCTCAAAGCTTATTGCTTTAAGCATATTAAAATTACACGCTTTGGTGTGTATTATATATTTAAAAAAGCTTTAAGTATACCACCTAAAGCTTAAATGCTTTCATTAATATTCGTCTTCGTTCCAAAGATAATCTTCATCTGTTGGATAGTCGCTCCAAATTTCGTCGATAGCATCATAAATTTCGCCTTCATCTTCGATTGCCTGAAGGTTTTCTACCACTTCCATTGGTGCACCAGTTCTTATTGCATAGTCGATAAGTTCTGCTTTTGTCATCGGCCAAGGCGCGTCGCTTAAATATGAAGCTAATTCTAATGTCCAGTACATAATTTATTATTTTTTGCAAAAGTATAAAAATAGCTTATATTATAAACTTTTTTTATGACTTGATTTTCAATTCTTTTGTTAATTTTTGTCTATATTTTACTGCAAATGCTTTTATGAGTGCAATCGCAGTAGATTGATGTCATTTTCTCAAAAACCATTCCACAAATTTTTTTGTGCCATTTTGGAAGTTTGTGGTAGGATTGTAACCGATTAAATTTTTCGCTTTTGTAATGTCTGCGCTGGTTTTCTGCACGTCACCGGGTTGTAGTGGCAGTATTTGTCTAATGGCAGTTTTATTGAGGTTTTTTTCAATTTCTGACAACATTTCAGATAAAGTAACAACTTCGCTTTCACCTAAATTAATGATTTCATAGATGCCGGAATTTTTCTCCAGATAATCGACCGACTTTAAGATTCCATCAATGATGTCATCTATATAAGTATAGTCTCTTGCTGTGTTGCCATCGCCATAGAAAGGGATTTCCTTGTTTTCTGAAATGAATTTTGTGAATTTGTGAATTGCCAAATCTGGTCTTTGTCTTGGCCCGTAAACTGTGAAAAACCTTAACTGAATCATGTCGATATTATAAAGACTATGATAAACATGGCCTAAAACTTCACCGCTTTTTTTGGTTGCTGCATACGGAGAAATGGGATAGTCTACATTATCTGATTCGGAAAACGGTATTTTCTCGTTATTTCCGTAAACACTTGAAGATGATGCGCAAACGAATTTTTTGATATTAAATTGATTACAAAGCTCCCAAAGATTCATAGTTCCTCGTACGTTTACCTCCTCATATTCTAAAGGTCTTTCAATCGAAGGTCTTACTCCGGCTAGAGCGGCAAGATGAATGATTAAATCAATCTGATGATTTTGGAATATTTTCTCTAATCCTTTTGGGTCTCTGATGTCCTGAAAATATAAAGTGTAATGCTCTGATTTTGAAATGGAAATTAAATTTTGAATATCATTTTCTTTTTCGGAAAATTCAAAATCAATATTTTTTTCAAGAGAAGCTAAAGTATTTTTAATTTTTATCTTATAATCGTAAAAATTATCAAAATTGTCAATGTTTATGACAGAATGTCCTTCTTTCAATAATTTTTCTATCAAATGAGAACCAATAAATCCGCTTCCTCCCGTAACGAGATACGTCATGTGTATTTTTTTAGAAGACAAATTTATTAATAATAGTTGAAAGCTGTTTTCTTACTTTTGTTTTTAAATTAAAATAATGATTAATTTTCAGAAGCTTTTTAAGCTGCCGAAAGAGGAAGAAGAAGATTTTACCTTCAACGAAATTGAGGAAGGAATTTATTTCAGAGGGCACAATCTCTGGCTTTTAGTCATTTCCATGGGGATTGCCTGTATTGGTTTGAATATCAATAGTTCTGCTGCCGTAATTGGCGCTATGCTTATTTCGCCGCTGATGGGACCAATAGTTGGTTCTTCTTTTGGTTTATCTATCGGCAACAGACACCTTATTCGTTTAGGAATTATCAACTGGGCATTAATGATTGTGGTTGCGCTTTGTTCATCCACCTTTTATTTTCTTATCACGCCCTTTCATTCTGAAACTGCTCAACTCGAGAGTTTTAAAACAGCAACTATTTTTGATTGTTTTCTTGCAATATTAGGAGGTTTTGCTTGGTTTTTAGGAATTGTGAGAAAAGAAGCCATTAAAGTAATTGCCGGTGTTGCGGTTTCTACAGCTTGCATTCCACCTCTTTGCACTGCAGGATTTGGAATTGCGAACGGCAATTGGGAATATTTTTGGGGCGGTTTCTATTTCTATCTCATTAATTGTTTTTTTATAGGATTAGGAACTTGGATACTCAGTATAATTCTAGGATACCAAAAATATTACCTTGAGAAAAATAAAATAAAGAATCATAAAACTTCTTTATTCATAAGCATAATTTCAGCCATAATTCTTATACCAAGCATTTGGCTTACCAAAAAGAAATGGGATAAGGAAAAGCTTAAAGAAAGATCAGAAAGTTATATCAAAACAATAAAAGAAAACCATCCTGAGCTGGCAATCATCAATCACGAAATTTTTGAAAAAGAAAAAGAAAATTTTTTAAAAATCACATTATTGAATGACAGTGCCACCATCAGTAAAGAACGATTAGAAGAGCACAACGGTCTTGTGGAAGATATTCATTTGATATGGCAATACTCTCCCAAACAGCAAAGCTCAGAATTTCAGAAAATGAACGAAATACAGGCGCAAATTTCTGAATTGCAAAAACAAATAAAAGAAATCAGAGGTAAAAACAATACAAACTGATTCTAAAATTTTATATTTACTAAAAAGTTACTAAACATGCAATTTCAAGGGCAAATTTTAAAAATGACGAGTTTCGATGCTCAACCTATTCAGTATTATCTTAACCTTTCAGGTGATCTTATTCACATGAATGAGCTTTTCGGAAGAGAATTGAGCATCAGACACACGGGTTTTCAATGTGTGAATTGCGGTTTAGATAAAACAATTTACAGAATGGGATTCTGCAAAAGCTGCTTCTTCGAAAGTCCTTATGCAAGTGATACCATTATTCGTCCCGAACTTTCTACTGCACACTTGGGAGTTGGCGAAAGAGATTTAGAAATAGAAAAACAAATCCAATTGCAGCCGCATACCGTATATTTAGCTTATACAGGAGATGTAAAAGTGGGGGTGACAAGAAATACACAAATTCCAACACGATGGATTGATCAGGGCGCAACATTTGCTTTACCGATTGCGAGAACAGAAAACCGCTATGAAGCCGGTATGATAGAAGTTGCACTAAAAGAACATCTTCCAGACAAAACCAACTGGAGAAAAATGCTTCAGGATGATTTCGAAGATGATATTGATTTGGCTGATTTTCAGCGAAAAATAAGAGAATATTTCCCTGAAGATTTTCAGAAATTCTATTCTGAAGGTGAAGAGATGTGGAAATTCGATTATCCATTTTCAAAACCTGAAAAAGTTGCTTCATTCACTTTAGATAAAAAGCCTGAGTTTACTGCGGTACTAAATGGTATTAAAGGTCAGTATCTGAGTTTTGAAGGTGGAAATTTTATGAACGTAAGAGGACATGAAGGGTATGTGATTGAGTTAACTGTGAAAAATTAATTAAATGTATAATAATGAAGAAACCTTGGGTTAAAAAGCTTTTGATAAGTCTGGGAATTGTTTTCGGGCTTGTTCTGATTGCCAATTTCGGACTTAATATCTGGCTGAAAACCCAACTTCCTGATTATATCAAAAAAAATACAGATTATAAGGTTTCGTACAAATCGCTGGATGTAGATTTGGGAACCGGAAATATTTTTGCAACCGGAATTACCATCAATAATAAAGATCCAAAAAATAGTAATGTTATTGGGCTTCAAGGAACAATTGATACTTTAAAAATCAGCCGTTTCGGAATTTATGATGCGTTGTTTAATAAGACCATAAGTTCTTCAGATTTACTGCTTTCAAAACCGAATCTCAACATTATTTTGGCAAAACCCGTCGACAAAAAGACAGGGAAAAAGAAGAATCCTGTCAATTTTGAAAATATCAGAATCAATAAAGGAACAATCAATGTTTTTAAATATACCAAACAGAAATTTATAGGTGTTGATCAGCTCGATTTGTATGTGGAAAATCTGCAGATGACTGAAGAATCAGTTGAAAATAAACTTCCTGTCATTTTTGATAGCTATAGTATTCGCGGAAAAGATTTTTTCTTTCAACTGGATGATATTTATACTTTAAAAATTGATAAAATCTCCACAACAAACGGGCAAATGTCGGTTGAAAATCTTCAGTTGACACCGATTATTTCATTTGAACAGTTTAAAAAAGCTTACCCTAAAAAAACACAAATGTTTCAATTCAGTATTCCTAAAATGAATTTTAAGGATATTGTTTTAAAAAAAAATAAAGTTTCATTGACCAATGCAGACTTTCAAAGTCCTTTTGTGAAAGTTTACACGACCGGAGTTTCTGTTGTCAAAAAAACTGAAAAGAAGCGAAACTTTGAGCTTAATTTAGATGATATTCAACTGAATAATGCTAGAGTTCAGATTGTAAAGCCAGATGAATCTGATTTGTTTTTTGCAGAAGATTTAAGTGTGAATGTCAATCAATTAGAGCTTACCAAAGAAAGTTCTAAAGAAGTTATTCCGGTACTTTACAAAGATTTTAAAATTGCAGGAAAAGGAATTCATTATAACGACCAGCAAAATATTTCTGTTGAAAGTTTTAATCTAAATCCGAAAGGCGGTCAAATTCGAAACATTTTAGCAAAACATACCAATTCGCCCAAAATGGGAATGGATTTTAAAACCAACCTGATTCAGTTTAATATCAATGATTTTAAATTTGTTGATAAAAGATTAAATCTCGACGTTAAAGATGTTTTAATTGACGGAATTAACGGTAAAATTACTGCAGGAAAATCTGTTCCGAAGAAGAAAACAGCAGTCACAGGGATTCAGTTTCCGATTGTGGTGAGAAAAATTTCAGTTAAAAATTCAAACATTACTTACGAAAGCAAAAATCAACCTTTAACTTTTAACGATTTAAATGCAACTGTCAATCAACTTGAATTGATAGAGAATGCTACAAAAAACGGAATGGCAGTAAAGGTAAAAAATTATGCACTCTCAACTAAAGATTTTGTGTACAAAACAAAGTTTTATAAAATGAATGTTGCTGCTTTAGCTTTAAGTAAAAATAAAATTGAAGTCAATCAATTTGCAATGACGCCTTTGGTTTCTAGAGCTCAGTTTATTAGAATGATTCCTGTGGAAAGTGATTTGTATGACATTAATGTAAATAGTATTTCGGCACAAGGAAGCTGGGATCTGTTTTCAGAAAATAAATTTATTAATGCAACCAATGTTACGGTAAATTCTGCCAATGCCAATATTTTCAGAAGTAAAATTCCGGCGGATGATCCCAAAGAAAAACCATTGTACTCGAAACTTTTGAGATCAATAAAAATGCCGATGTACATAGGTAATCTCAACCTGAAAAATTCGATTTTAGAATACGAAGAAGATACACCAAAAAGTAGCGGACCAGGAAAACTGACATTCAGTAATTTTAATATGAATGTAAAAAACTTGAATTCTGCTAAAATGAAAGGAAAACCAACTAACGTACAAATCAAGATCGACTGTATGTTTATGAAATCTTCACCGCTCTCTGTGAATTGGGGCTTCAATACGGCTGATCAAGGAGATCGTTTTACAATTGCGGGTAATTTAGACAATATTCCTGCGACAGCTTTAAACTCATTTGTTGTACCTTATTTAAGTGTTTCGGCGACGGGAGCGATTCAGCAGATGCTTTTTAATTTTAAAGGAAGTCCGAAAGGAATTGGAGGAACATTTAATATTAAACATAAAGACCTTAAAGTTTCGATTTTAGATAAAAACAGCAAAGAGAAAAAAGGAGTTTTGAGCGCAGTTGCCAATATTTTCATTAAATCAGATTCGGGTAAATTTCCAGAATCGGTTGTTGTAGAAGGTGTGGAAAGAGATCCTACAAAATCGTTTTTCAATATGTTCTGGAAAGGGATTGAAGATGGTTTAAAGAAAACTCTTGTAGGAATAGATATTGACAAAACTAAAAAGACTGTTGAAGGAGCAGTAAATACCGTAAAAGATGTGAAGAGTGGTGTGAAAGATGTGAAAAATTCTGTGAAACAGGCAAAGGAGGATATTTCTAAAGAACTTTCTTCACCTAAAGCCAATACGTCAAAAGAGGAAAAGAAACTTGAAAACACCAAAGAAAAGAAGGGTTTGTTCAAAAAAATATTTAAGAAAAAAGAAAATCCCGAAACTGAATAATTTCGGGATTTTTATATATTGAATTAGCTTGATTTAATATTCATTGGTATCCTGAATAGGAATGGCACGAAGGAAGGTGTCAAATTCTTCACCGGGATAATTACTTTCTGCTCCATAAGAATCAATGATAATTCCCAGGTTCTGCTCATTATCCTGCAACACATACAAAGCTACATTATCATCCGGATTACTGTCTCCTTCAAAACGGTAAGTTTTCAGAATTGATAATTCTTCGGGAAGGTAGTTTTTTTCAGAATTATCATACTTCATTTGGCATTGATCGTTCATTCTAAATTCTTTGTGAATTCCCCTTTTTCTCAAAGTTTCCAAGACCTGACTTAGGGTTGTCATTTGGTCGTTGTTTTCTGAATTTTCCATAATAATATTTTCATTGGTTACTACAATTATTAAACCATAATTAAGCAGGTTTATTTTAATTCAGCTTTAACAAAATTACATTATAGATTAACAAAATTTGTTATTTCAGAAATATAAAAAGGTATACTATTTGATGTAACACAATACAAAATCGTAAAAAACATGAAAAAAGAAGTAGGAGTTTTACTGGCAGGAGGAGTAGGTCTTTTGGCAGTATTAAGTTTTTTAAGCGTAAAGAAAATTTTAGGTAAAAAACATAAAAAATATAACGAATACTATTCAGATCATCACAGACATTTTGATAAGAAAAGTGATGAAGATGATCATGGTATTGAGTTCTATGCACTAAAGTAATACAAGTAGTAAATAGATATAGATTTTTTCAAAATCCGGCATTCAATTTTATTGGTGTTGGATTTTTTTTGTGGAAAACTTTAGTGTTAAAACTTATTATTTTCGAATCAAAGGTTTATAATTTTACATCAGAAATGCAGAACGAAAATATCATAAAAGGACAAGGAGCTCAGCGAAATGTAATCAACCGTTTCGACAGATTTACTTTTGAGCCTGAAGATGAAGATTTCGAACTAGTCAAAACTTCTTTCACTGAAGTGTTTCCGAAAACTATTGTTAATCAGGTAAAAAGTGAAGATTTACCTATGGAATATTCCATGAATCCTTATCAGGGTTGTGAGCATGGATGTTCTTATTGCTTTGCGAGACCAACGCATGAATATTGGGGCTACAGCGCCGGAATTGATTTTGAAAGAAAGATTATGGTCAAGAAAAATGCTCCTGAATTATTAGAAAAGTTTTTCAAAAAAAGAGGCTACAAACCAGAACCCATCTTAATGTCGGGAAACACTGATTGTTATCAACCAGCCGAAAGACAATTTGAAATTACCAGACAATTATTACAAGTCTGTTTTGATTATAGACATCCGGTAAACATTTTGACAAAAAATGCTTTGGTTCTTCGTGATCTGGATATCCTGAAACCTATGGCAGAACAAAATTTAGTTTCTGTGTCATTAAGTATCCCAACGATTAATGAAGATTTGCGCAGGAAAATGGAACCGAGAACAAGTACGGCAAACAATAAACTGAAAGCTATAGAAATACTTTCTGAAAATAATATTCCTGTCAATGTTATGGTTGCTCCCATTATTCCAGGACTGAATAGTGATGAACCTTTAAGTATTTTAAAAGCAATTTTTGATGCAGGAGCTCATAGTTTTGGTTATACTTTAGTAAGGCTGAATGATACAGTAGAACCTGTTTTTGTAAAATGGATTGAAGCCCAGTTTCCGGACAGGGCACAAAAAGTGTTAAATTTAATCCGTTCTATGCGTGGTGGAAACTTAGGTGAAAAAAGATATTTTGACAGACAAAAAGGCAGTGGCAATATTGCGGAAATGATTCATAATACTTTCAAAATCGGAAGAAAGAAGTTTTTTGATGGAAAAGAGTTTCCTAAGCTTTCTACTGAAGGTTTTACGGGTACTAAAGAACAGCAGCTGAGATTGTTTTAATAATTTAAACTCTTTATTTAGATCAAAAAAAGACTTCTGAGCAAACAGAAGTCTTCGTATTTTATTGAGAGAATTGGATTTATCCGATCAATTCTTTTGCCTGCGTTAATGCCGCTTCGGTGATTTTGCTTCCGGAAAGAAGCTGCGCAATTTCGTTCAGTTTTTCTTCGTTGTTGAGAGGAATAATCGTTGACTGGGTTTTTCCGTTAATATCCTGTTTTACGACTTTGTAATTATCATTTCCTTTTGCAGCAACCTGTGCTAAATGAGAGATAACGATCAGCTGCATATCTTCAGACATTTCGCGCATCAGATTTCCAATTTCTTCGGCTACCTTTCCTGAAACTCCGGTGTCTATTTCGTCTAAAATCAAAGTTGGAAGTTCATCACTTTCGGCAATGATTTTTTTCACAGCAAGCATTACACGGGATCTTTCTCCACCTGAAATAGCAGTTTGAATAGGTTTTAACGGAAATCCCGAATTTGCCTGGAATAACAATTGGATATTTTCTTTTCCGAACTGATTGTATTCTGAAGCTTCAGTAATTTCAATATCTACTTTAGCTTTTTCAAGTCCGAGTTTTTTAAGTAAATCTTCTGCTTTTTTGATGAAAACGGAAATGCTTTTCTTTCTATTTTTCGAAAGTTTTTGGCTTAAAGATTCTAGAGATTTTTCTTTTTTAGAAATATTTTCAAGAATTTGCGTGATATACGCTTCAATTTCTGCTGTTCCTTTCTGTTCACCCGATAGCTGATCTCTGATTTGTTTTAAATCTTCAATATCAGAAACATTATGCTTAAGAAAAAGCGTGTTTATTTTATTGTTAAATTCTAAAAGCTGGGCTAAAGTTTCAGGATTAATTTCAATTTTATCGGCTTGATTCTCCAATTCAGAAAGAATATCCTTAATTTCTACAAAAGAAGTTTCAAATCTTTCGTTGAGCTCTGCAAAGCTGGTCGATACTTCAGCAATTTTAGAAAGTTTGGATTTTGCTTCATTAAAAAAGGAAAGAATCCCTATCTCCTCCTGATGGAACCTGGATAAAAGCTGACCTAAATTTTCAGAGATCATTCCTGCATTTTCCTGTACAGAAAGTTGATTCTGCAAGTCGTCATAATTTACATCATCCATTTTCAGATCTTCCAGTTCGCTCAAAAGAAATTGTTTGTAGTCACTTTCTTTGGTGTTTTCTGAAAGCTGAGTCTGAAACTTTTTAAGCTGAGTTTTTAAAGACTGGAATTCATAGAAATCCTGTTGATAATTTTCAATCAGATTTTTGTTTTCTGAAAGTCCGTCGATGATTTTAAACTGATATTCTGATGTAAAAAGATTAGACGTTTCAAACTGAGAATGAATATCAATTAGCTGAGAAGTCAGCTCCTTCAGGATATCCAAAGTCACCGGAACATCATTGATAAAAGCTCTTGATTTTCCTGAAGGTAAGATTTCACGTCTGATAATGGTCTGATGCTCGTAATCGAGATCATTTTCGATGAAAAATTTTTTAAACTGATTATTCAGTTCAAATTCTGTTTCGACGATACTTTTTTCCTTAGTTTTTGAAATTGATTTTATATCTGCTCTTTCACCTAAAATCAATCGAAGAGCACCGAGAATAATCGATTTACCCGCCCCCGTTTCACCGGTAATTACCTGTAAACCATTTTTTAAAGATACTTCGAGGGCATCAATAAGGGCAAAATTTTTAATGTAAATTCTTGAAAGCATAAATCAGAAGCAGATTACGTTTGTTACTGCAAATATAAAATTTAGAAGTCACAATTCAAGAATTATGCCTGTTACTTCCACTTATTCCATCTGGATTCTGTGTTCTTTGGAGAGAAAATAATCATTTGCTGCTTCAAAGTGCCGATGTTTACAGATCCATTATTTCCGGAATTAAAAATATTGAATATTTCATCAGCTTTATTATCCATAAAAAGATTGAAGAAATAATTCTGCTGGAAAGAGTTTTCGTACGTTTTAAGCTGCATTAAAGCATCAAAAATAATCTTCTTAGATTGTGTTTGATCCTGATTAAATAATCCGTCTAAACCGGCTCTGTGATAAGTGTAAATGGTAGAACGCAATTGGCTCATATTCGGATTAAGAATCTCTCCGATTAAAATAGAACGGCTTTTAGGTTCATTGATCTGATTCCAACCTTCATAATTTCTGTTTTGAGAATTCTGGGCAATCTGTTGTGCTTTCGAAAACCACTGCGTTCCACCCATCGACTGAAAACTGTCTGCGTCGTAGCCCAAAATAAGATAAACATAAAAGCTGATCACGTCAATTAAATTTTTTCCTGAAAACTGTCTTTCGTTGAAGATAAGGTTTTCGTTTTCGGCATATTCAAAGCCAAATCTGGTATCCTGAAGATTTAAAAGTGGAGATTCATATGAGCTGCTAAATACAGGGCGAACCGCCTGAACAACTAAAATTCCTTTAAATCTGTTTCCATCTCTCTCACTAAGAACAATTGAGAAATTTGATTTTATTTTTTCAAAATTCTGAAGTTTTTTCCCCGTCCAGCTTGTATTGTTGATGAAATCTCTGAGGCTTTTCTCCAATGCTTTATAAGCCTGTGTGTTACTTCCACCCAATTGCTGAGAATTTACAGTAACTGTAGCCAGAATTTCCTGAGAAAACCCAAAATTGAATACAATCAGAAAAAAGAGGATGATTATTTTTTTCATTTGACAAATTAAAAGTTGAAAACGGAAATTTATAACATTTATTTTAAATACTGAGCTTCAATACAATTGAGAATATCTTTTGCGACATTTTCTTTTGATTTCAGGTCAAATTCCATTTTCTCTGTTTTGGTGAATATCTTTATTTTGTTGGTGTCATTTTTAAAACCAGCACCTTCGTCACGAAGTGAATTCAGGACAATCATATCCAAATTTTTCTTAGCTAGTTTTCCTTTTGCATTTTCTTCTTCATTTTGAGTTTCTAAAGCAAAGCCTACCAAAAACTGATGCGCTTTTTTCTCACCCATCGTTTTTAGAATATCCGGATTTTTGATTAATTCAATCGAAAAAGTATCTTCATTTTTTTTAATTTTTTCTGAAGCTACAACTTTCGGAGCATAATCTGCAACGGCCGCGCTCGCAATTCCAATGTCGATCGTTTCGTAATATTCAAAAACTTTATCGAGCATTTCTTTTGCTGATGTAACTCTGTGCAAATCTATATTTTGATGGGAAGATTTCAAAGAACTTGGTCCTGAAATCAGAATCACTTTTGCACCTCTTTTTGCGGCTTCTTCTGCCAAAGAAAACCCCATTTTTCCTGAAGAATGATTTCCTATAAAACGAACAGGGTCAATCGCTTCGTATGTTGGTCCGGCTGTGATTAAAACTGTTTTTCCTTCCAAAGATTTTTTTTGATCAGAATTAAAAAAATCTTCAATGTTTTTAACAATGGTTTCCGGTTCGGCCATTCTTCCCTGGCCGATTAAGCCACTTGCCAATTCTCCGCTTTCAGCAGGGATTACAGTGTGACCAAATTCTTCGGCAAGTTTCAGATTATTTTTGGTCGAAGGATGTTGATACATATCCAAATCCATTGCAGGAGCAATAAAGACAGGGCATTTTGCCGACATATACGTTGCAATCAATAAATTATCACAAATCCCGTGAATCATTTTTGCCAAAGTATTTGCTGTACACGGCGCAACAATCATTACATCTGCCCAAAGTGCCATTTCAACATGGCTGTTCCAGGTTCCGTTATCGCTGTAAAACTCTGTGTAAACAGGATTTTTTGAAAGAGTAGAAAGACTCAGCTTGGTAACAAAATGTTCTGCATCAGGAGACATAATTACCTGAATTTCGGCTTCTTTCTTTATCAAGTCTCTAATGAGAAGATGAATTTTATAGGCAGCTATTCCACCAGAAACGGCAATGAGAATCTTTTTCCCGGAAATACTCATGTAGATTTTTTTAAAGGACTAATTTACTTATTTTTTGGAAAACCTTGTTGTCTTAATTGCGTGCATTTTTACAATTCAAATAATGTTAATATATACAAACAACAAAAAATCATAGAAGAAACTAATCTTCTATGATCTTAGATTTTATAAAAATAAAATTTTATTATTTTCTTTCTTCAGTTTTTCTGAAATACACATCACCATCCAACCATTCTTGGATTGCAATAGATGTTGGTTTCGGAAGTTTTTCGTAATGTTTTGAAATTTCGATTTGCTCTCTGTTTTCAAAAACTTCTTCCAAAGTAGAGTTGTGAACAGCAAATTCGTCTAATTTATTGTGTAATTCAGTACGGATTTCTGCATTGATCTGCTCTGCTCTTTTCCCCATGATTACAATAGCTTCATAGATTGAACCTACTTTATCTTCAATCTTATCTTTATCGTAAGTAATAGTATTTACTTCTGCTTTTGTATCTTTTACGCTCATTTTGAGAAAATTATTTTAATTATAAGGTGGCAAATTTACGAATTATCTTTGGATTTTGAAAGTCGCCGCAGGAGGAGGTGTCTGTAACGCTGCACTGTCTCTCTGAATCTGCATTGCTTTCTTCTCGTTAGAGATTTGTTCTTTTATTTGCTGCTCTGTTTTATTCTGTTCTGCAAGCTTGTCTGCAATCTTTTTTTGCTTTGCAGTAAGTACTGCAATTCTTTCTTCCATTTGCTTTTTAGCGACAACAAAATCTTTCTTTTCCTTTTCAAGTTTTTGTCTTAAGTCTAACGCTGTTTTAGAATATTCTGTATCCGGAAGTTCTTTTTCAACCTGTCTTGTAAATGCTAGTGCACTTTCTATACGTTCACCTTTTAGATCATAATTTGAACCTACGGCCAAAGAATAACGTGCCTTCATCATATAATCATAAATTTTCGGACGAAGCTTTGTACTTGGGAAATCATCCAAAACATTTTCAAAAGTAGTAACGGTAGCTTTGTAATCTGCCATTTTGAAATATTGCTTGGCGTTTTCGTAAGCTTTGAATTCCAATTTATAAGAAAGCTCATCAATCATTGTGTTGATGTTTTTTGATCTTTCAGAATTAGGATAAGCAGTTAAAAAATCTTGAAGCTCATTAATTGCCAATTCTGTACTAGACTGATCTAAGTTGTAATCCATAGAACCGTTGTAGTAGCACAATGCAGACATATAAGCTGCTTCTTCTTTTCTGTTATCCTGAGGAAAACTTACCGAAAAGTTTTTAAACTGATTTCCTGCCAGTCTGTAGTTTTTATCGTAAAAATTGGCATAGGCAGAATTGAAAACTACGTTTGGTGCATCATCTGTACCTGCAACCAAATTGGGAAGTCTGTCATAAAGTGCCAATGCATTTTTCCACTTCTTTTTAGCAAAATTTTCGTTTGCAGCTTTAAGAATAAAGTTTTTGTCTGCACTTCTCAACGCTTTTTCCTGCTGACTTTTGCACGATGCCAAAACAGCAATGGCGAAAATACCTAAAATATACTTTTTCATATAAAATGTAACAGTTTTCGGGTTTACCGACCTATTAATTTGCAAAAATATAACTTTTTTGCTAAAAGATTTTTTTTTATGATTATTTAACGTAAAATTAGTCTGCTGCGTATCCCAAAACAGCAAAAACATTCATTAAGAGATTCATTCTCACTTTTTTTTCGGCTTCTTTGGTGTATGATTCGTTGTCCTTATGAGGCACGTACAGCTCATAGAAATTTTTATTTCTGATTACAAATAAGGTAGAGCCTATTATTGTAGTAAGGACATCTTCCGGCTTTGGTGTAAATGTGAAAACTCCTGAAGTAACCCCTTTTTTGATTACTTCATCTAATTTTCTTACAAAAAGCTGATAAAAATCCAGCAATTCATCTTTAAGATTTTCTGTATGACGAAGCTCCTGAGTTACAAAACCATGAAAATAATTGTATCTGAAAAGCTGGCTGACAATATATTTGATCATTTCTTTCATCTGCATTTCCGGTCTGCCGTCTTTTATGGTGTCTGCAAATTCAGAAAAATTCTCTCTTGTTTTTAGAACTCTATATTGATAAAGATAAGACATCATCTTCTCTTTAGAACCAAAATAATACGAAATCATTGCAACATTGATATTGGCTTTTGTGCTAATATCTCGTACAGATGTTCCCTCATATCCTTTCTTGGCGATGAGTTCTTCGGCAATATCAAGAATGTGAATTTGCTTCTCAGAAAACTTTTTTCCCATGAGTAGGTTTTTAGTAAAGTTAAGACTTTTTAACATATCTGTAAACAGATGTTTAATAATTTTCAGTCTTAAGGTAATTGTAGTATTTTTGAATATGAAATTTTTTGATTTTCATCATCATAAGAAAAATATAAGTTACGGAATCTACAATTTGGAATTTGGTAAAACGCCACCAGGTTTTGCTTATTCAGTAGGAATTCATCCTCAAGATATCCAGTCGAAAAGCATTGAAAATCAATTTGATTGGTTGAATTCTAGTGTTGCTGAAAATTGTTTTGCGATTGGTGAATGTGGTCTTGATGGATTGATTTTAATTGAGCAAAAAACGCAGGAACAAGTCTTTAAAAAACAAATCGAAATTTCTAATGCGTTTAAAAAGCCATTGATTATTCATTGTGTAAGAAAATTCTATGAAGTGATTTCCTTCAGAAAAATAGCAAATCAACCCATGATTGTTCATGGATTTAACAAAAAGCAAACAATTGCGGATGATCTGCTTAAAAATAAATTTTATTTGAGTTTTGGAAAACCTGTTTTGTATAATCTATCTTTGCAGAATGTTTTAAAGACAACTCCTTTAGATAAAATATTTCTGGAAACTGATAATGAGGATTTTAATATTGAAGAATTATATGTAAAAGTTTCAGAATTAAAAGGAATTTCTTTAGAAAGACTTAACGAACAAATTTTAGAAAATTTAGAAACGATTCAGCATGGATAAAGTTTGGCTTGAAAGAACAGAATTATTGATAAAAGAAGAAGGTGTTGAAAAATTAAACAAAGCCGCTGTTCTGGTTGTTGGTTTAGGTGGAGTGGGCTCTTTTGCTGCAGAGTTTTTAGCGAGAGCAGGAGTCGGAAGAATGACGATTGTAGATGGTGATACTGTAGATATAACCAATATTAACAGACAGCTTCCTGCTTTGCATTCTACTGTTGGAAAGCATAAAGTAGATGTTGTTGGAGAAAGATTGCTGGATATTAACCCGAATCTTGAACTGGTAAAAGTCAATGAATTTTTGAATCCTGAAAGAATGGCAGAAATTCTTGACGATGGAAATTTTGATTACATATTAGATTGTATTGATAGCGTTAGTCCGAAAACATCATTAATTATTGCAGCAAAACGTAGAAAAATAAAAATTGTAAGCTCAATGGGAGCGGGTGGGAAATCTGATCCTTCTAAAGTTATAGTTCGTGACATCAGTAAAACCCAACATTGTCATCTTGCAAGGCAAATCAGAAAAAGACTGAAAAAAGAAAAAATAGATAAAGGAATTCGTTGTGTTTTTTCAGACGAAATTCAAGACGAAGAAAGCTTGAAAATGACCGACGGAAGCAATTACAAAAGATCTTTTTACGGAACCATCAGCTTTCTTCCTGCAATTTTTGGTTTGTACGCAGCTTCAGAAGTTATCAATCATCTAGTGAAGAAAGATTAATGTCTGATTTTAAATATCCAAAAGAAGAAAAACTCAAAAAAGATAATGAGATCACTTTACTTTTTGCAAAAGGTAAGTGGAGGAGTTGTGGAAATTTGCGCATTATCATTCTTAAAAATCATCCGGATCTACAAAATGAAAATGTAAAACTAGGAGTTTCGGTTTCTAAAAGGTATTTTAAAAAAGCAGTATACAGAAATCGTGTGAAAAGGCTTTTAAGAGAATGTTACCGTTTGAATAAAGATCTTTTTAAAGAGAGTTTTGGAGAAAAAACACTTGCTATGCTGTTTTGGGTTTCGAATGAGCTTCCTGAGAAATTTCAGGATGTGGAAACAGAATTTATCAAGCTCTGTAATTCTCAGAAGAAATCTTAGAAAGATTATAATTTATCAGCTATAAAAAAAGATTGCGCTCCGGAGGAGCGCAATTTTCGTTTTTCATATTTTTTTATAAAGGTTCGGCTCCGAAGGAGCCGAACCTCATTATTTTCATCATACAAAATCGCACTTAAAAATTTGACCTGTATGTGTTTATATTTTTTGTAGCTTTAAACAAACAATTGATGACTTATGCTAGATCAAATTCCTTATCTTCCGTATGTTCTGAGTGCATTTATTGGCATCGGTCTTGCTGCTGCAACAGGTTTTAGAGTTTTTTTGCCGATGTTTGCGGTGAGTTTAGCATCATATTTTCAATGGATTCCCACGCATGAAAGTTTTGAATGGCTGTCTGGTCTTCCTGCATTAATTACGACAGGAATTGCCACATTAGCAGAAATTTTAGCTTATTATATTCCGATTGTAGATCATTTGCTCGATACTGTTTCTGTTCCGATGGCAACTATTGCAGGTTCTGTGCTTTTTGCCAGTCAGTTTGCAGATTTGGGGACATTTCCACAATGGGGATTGGCTTTAATTGCAGGTGGAGGAACTGCTGCAACAATCAGCTCCGGATTTGCGGGAATTCGGGCGGCTTCCACGGCGACAACCGGTGGTCTAGGAAATTCTGTCGTTGGAACTACAGAAACTGCAGGAGCGGGAATTATGGCCATTTTAGCAATGATTGCTCCGGTAATAGCGGCTTTCCTGGCAATTGTAACTGTAATTATTATTGTGATTTTAGGTAGGAAAGCTTTGAAAAAATTAAGAAAACAAAAAGAGGTTTTGAATAATTAAATTTAAAATGCGTTCTGAATCTTTGTTTAACAAAAGGGCAAATTATTTAATTTCAAAAATATCCCGATCATTCAAAAATTGAAAATGATTTCTGAAATCTTTAAGTTCGTCTAAATTTAATTTTGCTGAAACCAGGTTTTTATTTTTCTGAGAAATTTCTTTACCATCAGCAAAAAAGCAATGTGAACTTTCCTGATAAAAAAGATCGTTTCCATCTGTTCCGATTCTGTTTAAGCCAAAAACATACGACAGGTTTTCAATCGCGCGTGCTTTCAATAAATGTTCCCATGCTCCAACTCTTTTTTCCGGCCAGTTAGCAACGTATAAAATAGCGTCATAATCATTATTATTTCTCGCAAAAACCGGAAATCTCAAATCGTAACAAACCTGCAATAGAAAACGAATTCCAAGATATTCTACAATTACTCTGTCTTTTCCTGGAGTGTATATTTTATCTTCACCAGAAAAGGAAAATAAATGTCTTTTATCATAAAATGTTACTTCAGAATCTGGCTTCACAAAATACATTCTGTTAAAAAACTTATCATCAACTTTTATAGAGGCACTTCCGGAGAATGCTGCATTTTTCTCTTTTGAAATTTTCTTTAAAAATTCCAATGATTCTTCATTTTTATCTGAAACTTCAGCAGCATCCATACAAAAACCTGTTGAAAACATTTCCGGTAAAAGAAATAAATCTGCCTCTTGGTTTTGTAGTTGTTTTTCAATCAACTGAAAGTTTTCGATTTTATTTTTCCAGATAATATCCTGATTTAATCCTGTAATTTTCATATTTCAAATTCAAAACTTGCATAAAATTACAGCTTTTAAATGGTTTCGGTTTTATATTTGCTGCAAATTGTGATTAGTAATAATTTAAAATTAAAATCTATGAAGAAATTGGTTTTTATGTTGATGGTTTTTGCCGGAGTGGCAGTCAGCGCACAAGCCTATACCGGAAAAGGGGATCAGAAAGTTAATTTGGGACTCAATGCATGGGGTTACGGTACCGGAGTTACTGCAACTTATGACTATGGTTTAAACCAGTTAATATCTGTCGGAGCTGGAGCTAATGCTTATTTTGATGGGTATAAAGACAATAATAAAGATAATCGGGTTTTTATATTTGGAAGAGTTAATTTCCATTTAAAGGAAGCTTTAGAATTACCTGAAAAACTGGATATTTATCCGGGTGTTGATTTAGGAGTTCTGGGAAGAGACTTTGGTATTGGAGCTCACATTGGTGCAAGATATTTCTTTACAGAAAAAGTGGGTGTTTTTGCAGAAGTTGGAAATAATGGAAGTTTAGGGGTTTCTTTCAATTTTTAAAATCAGCCACAATATATGACAAAGCTTCTCATTTAGAGGAGCTTTTTTGTTTGGCATCCTTTTGATAATTGTTACCTTTGCAAATTAAAATCTAAAAACAATTAATGGAATTAGCAATTAAGATCTTTCAATTTATATTAAGCATATCTATCTTAGTAATTCTTCACGAACTTGGGCATTTCTTACCCGCAAAGTATTTTAAAACCAAAGTAGAAAAGTTTTATCTTTTCTTCGACCCTTATTTTTCTTTAGTTAAAAAGAAAATTGGCGAAACTGAATACGGTATCGGATGGCTTCCTTTTGGAGGGTATGTGAAAATTGCCGGAATGGTTGACGAAAGTATGGATACCGAACAACTAAAGCAGCCTGCACAGCCTTGGGAATTCAGAGCGAAACCGGCTTGGCAGAGATTGATTATTATGTTGGGTGGAGTTACGGTAAACTTCTTTCTTGCTTGGATTATTTACGGATGTCTTTCATTTTTCAATGGTGAAACTTCTTTTGATACAGCGAAAGTTGATGCTCCGATGAATTATACGAGCGTTGCCAAAGGAATGGGTTTTCAGGACGGAGATAAAATCTTAAAAGTTGACGGAAAAACTCAGAATAATCTTGATAAACTAGCTTTAGATGTTCTGTTAAGTGATGAAATCACTGTTTTGAGAAACGGAAAAGAAGTTACTTTCCCAACGAATGATGATGGTAAAGCGATGGCATTCAGGGATGAAAACCCTAGAGCATTTCTTACCCCAAGATTTCCTGCGGTAATCGATTCTATCTACAATCCCAAAACTCTGCAAGCTGGACTGAAAGTTGGTGACCAAGTGGTTGCTGTTGATGGAAAGAAAATTTCTTATTATGATGAATTTCAGGAGACCGTAAGAAATAATCCGGGGAAAAATCTTAAAGTAGATGTAATGAGAGGCGGAGTAATTCAGCCGCTTGTTTTATCAGTGTCTAAAGAGGGTACTTTAGGATTGGCTTCTTATAAGCAATTAACTAAATTCTACGAAACAAAACACTTTTCTTTTGGAGAATCTATTGGAAGAGGTTTCACAAGAAGTATTGAAAGCTTAACGTATCAGGTAAAGCAATTTAAATTAATCTTCAACAAAAAAGTTCAGGGTTATAAAAAAGTTGGCGGACCGTTGGCGATCATCAAAAACATGCCTGTTGACAAAGCGAAAGACGGAAGTGTGTCAATCGATTGGACGGCTTTCTGGAGTTTTACGGCAATGTTCTCTGTTTGGTTGGCATTCTTGAACTTAATTCCGATTCCTGGATTAGATGGTGGACACGTTATTTTCACTTTATATGAAATGATTGTTGGTAAACCTGTTCCACAAAAGATATTAGAAAATGCACAGATGGTTGGTGTTATATTCTTGTTGGGCTTGATGTTACTAATTTTTGGAAGTGATATTTTTAAATGGGTTACAGGAAATCTTTAATTTTATTTAAAAAAATAAATAAAAAACTTGCGTGGTATAAATATCCGTCCTATATTTGCACCACTTAAAAATAAGGACATTCCTCCTTAGCTCAGTTGGTTAGAGCATCTGACTGTTAATCAGAGGGTCGCTGGTTCGAGCCCAGCAGGAGGAGCAAAAAGACTTACAGAAATGTGAGTCTTTTTTTTGTTTCATACTTTTCTATTTTTAATTTATTTTAAAATTTAAATTACTGAAAAATAATCTGATAGCAGGTTTAGGGTAATTTTACCTCAAAAATATTTGTATAATATTGTTTTTCATATTATATTTGCACCACCTTAAAAGAGGGACATTCCTCCTTAGCTCAGTTGGTTAGAGCATCTGACTGTTAATCAGAGGGTCGCTGGTTCGAGCCCAGCAGGAGGAGCCAAAAGACTTACAGAAATGTAGGTCTTTTTTTTATTTTATTCCTTTCTATAATACAGGTTCGGTTTTTCATCAAATGTCAAGCTTAGGCTTTCTCTAAGCACAATATTCATAGCTTTATTTTCGTTACATTTGCAGTTTTACAGATAAACACAAAAGTCTTTAAAAAACTTTTAAATTTTAATAATAAAACAGCATAGTTTTTGTTTAAGCTAATGCTCGAAGATACGAATGATGTCAACTAATCAATTTAAATACGGTTTCCTATACATATCCCTTTTTATAACCAGTCTTTTTCATGCTCAAAACTCAGCAAGCGGAAAGATTGTAGATGGTAAAACTAACAAAGAGATTATCGGTGTTGAGGTTTTTATTAATGACAGCAATACACCTATTCTTACAACTGTTTCCGGGAACTTCAGTGTGCAATCTGACAGTATTGTTTATAAACTAAAATTTCAGAAAAAAAACTATGCTTTAGAAAGTGTAGAAATCACTCCAGATAAAAGCAGTAATCTTATTATTAAGCTGTCTTCTGAAAAAGTAAGCAGCATAGAAGAAGTTGTTATTCACAACGAGAAAACGAAATTTAAAAATAAGAAAGAAAATCCGGCATACCGAATCATGCAGGAAGTCTGGAAACGTAAGAGAAATAACGGTCTTGATAAATTTGATACTTACACATATAAAGAATATGAAAAGATTCAGTTTGATGCCAATAATCTCGACAGTGCGTTTATGCACAGAAAAATCTTCAACAAATTAGATTTTATTTTTGATTACGCTGATTCTACCGCAAGAGGAAAAATGGCGTTACCTATTTTCTTAAACGAATCTATCTACAACCATTTCGGGGAAAATAAACCTAACAAAAAGACAAAAAAACTATTAATTGCCCAGAAAACTTCAGGTTTTCAGGATAACCAGGTGATTGCAATTACTGCTAAAAATCTTTATCGTGACATTAATATTTATGATAATACTTTAAACTATTTCGATATCGGTTTTCCGAGCCCGGTGGGAACGGATGGTTTTAGTACATATGATTATAATCTTACCGACACAGTCTCCATTCGTGGAGAACAGGCCTATAAAATACGTTATCAGCCGAGAAGAACCGAAGTTTTAGCATTTCAGGGATATCTTTATATCGATACCGATTCTTATGCGGTTTTGGAGGCGACTTTAAAATCAACAAATAAAATAAATGTCAATTTCATCAATGCTATTTCTACAGAATTAGAATATGACAATCCTGATGATGAAACTTTTTTGCCTAAAAAATATATCACAGAAATTGAAATGACTCCTTTTTCCAAAAAGAAGACTGCAAAAAGTATTATTGCTAAAAGATCTGTAGACTATTCTGAATATGATTTTAATAAACCTTTAGCCGATACTGTTTTCACAAGGAAAAAAGAAGAGTATGACGATCGCTTTGTAGACAAGGATGATGCTTTTTGGGTGAATGCAAGACCAGACTCTTTATCTAAAGAAGAAAAAGGTGTTTATGAAATGCTTGATAGGTTGCAGCAGACCCCAAAATTCAACAGAATTCTTAAGCTTACAGAAACATTGGCGTCTCGATATTATAATGTTACTAAAGGTATTGATCTTGGTCCGATAACATCAATCTATGGGAAAAATGAAGTAGAAGGTGACAGAATAAGATTGGGAGCAAGAACATACTTCGGGCAGAATGATCCTTGGAGAATTGAATTTTATAACGCCTACGGTTTTAAAGATCAGCAATTCAAATACGGTGTAGAAGGACGATATATGTTCAATAGAGTTAATCGTTTTATGATTGGAGGAGGTACAAAAAGGGATATTACACAATTGGGTGTTCAGTTAACAACCGAGGACGGCATTCTTTCTCGCTCATTTGCTTCTTCAACAGTTTTTGCGAGAGGAGAAAATGCTTCTTTGAGTTCGGTAAACCAAACGAGTTTTTTCACTTCTATTGAACCTTGGAAAAACTTTCAAATAAGAGTTGACGGAACGATGCAAAGCATTAAATCTGCCAATCCTTCAGGTTTTAGCTTGATGTATTTCAGAAATGGCGATTTAAGAAAAACGACCAATGATTCGCATGTTACGATTAGTTTAATTGCAAGACCAGGTGCTACTTTTTCTCAAACCGGAGTTGACCGATATGAGCATGGAACTTTGGCTCCGACCATTGTTTTAAAATATACGAGAGGTATTGAAGGTTTGTTTAATGCTGATTTTAATTATAACAAATTGCAGTTTATGTTTTATAAGCCAATTCTTTTGGGGAGTTGGGGAAAAACATTGCTGAATTTTGAAGCCGGGAAAAACTTTGATACCGTTCCTTTAGCATTGCAGAATATCATTCCTGGAAACCAGTCGTATGGAATTGTTCCGAATACATTTGCTCAGCTAAATTATTATGAGTTCGTTGCTGATACATATTCTACACTTCATATAGAGCATCATTTTAATGGTAAAATACTTTCTTTCATTCCTTTAATTAAGAAATTGAAGTTAAGAGAAGTTGCGTTTATTAGAGGAGCTTACGGATCATTAAGTGATGCTTCAAAAAATATCAATGTTGACAATTTAAAATATTCGGCTCCAGACCAGCAAATTTATTACGAATATGGTTTTGGTATTGAAAATATTGGCTTTGGAAATATCAGGATTTTCCGTGTAGATTTCAACTGGAGAGGAAACTATTTAGACAGACAAGATGTGTCTAAATTTGGAATAAAGGCTGGCTTCCAGTTTGGGTTTTAAAATTATCAACAATGCATTTCTTCAATGAACCTGCAGAGCCTTTTACGTCTTTTACGTATTATGACATAACCTTCCTTATTTTAGTCTTAATAATCAATATTTATATATTCAGAAGTAGTAAAAATATTAAGATAAATCGTTTTATGAAAATACCTATATTTTTACTTTTCTTTATATTAATTCCCTATATGTCAAACACAATCGAAACCAAAAACATTTATAAGAAATTTATAATCGTTGACGGTTTTAATCTTTGGTATTTAATATTTAAATATCCAGTTTGGTGGTCAATAGGGATTTTAGAAATATTATTTCTATCTAAATTATCGAAAAAACGAATCGCTACAAATTCATAAAACAAAAAAATCCTCAACAAAAATGCTGAGGATTTTATTTTTATAAAACGCTTTTTAATTATGCGTTTGGTTCAATAGATACGTAAGATCTGTTGTTTGCTTTCTTTCTGAAAACTACTTTACCGTCAACAAGTGCGTGTAAAGTGTGATCTTTACCCATACCAACATTTTCACCTGGGTGATGTTGAGTACCTCTTTGTCTGATAATAATGTTACCAGCAATAGCGTCTTGTCCACCGAAAATCTTCACACCTAATCTTTTAGAATGAGATTCTCTACCGTTTTTGGAACTACCAACTCCTTTCTTGTGTGCCATTTTATTTTAAGGTTTTTTGGTTAAACAATTATTCTGCGCTTTCAGCGTCAGCTTTTTTAGTTGTTTTTTTAGCAGGCTTCTCTGCTTTTTTTCCTTCAAATCCTGTAATACCAGTGATTTTGATTTGAGTTAAAGATTGTCTGTGACCGTTCTTTACTTCATAACCTTTTCTTCTTTTCTTTTTGAAGATGATTACTTTATCAGCTTTTACGTGGTCAAGGATCTCTGCCTCTACAGTGATACCGCTTACAGCTGGGGCGCCTACAGTGATTGCTCCGTTTACAGTAAGTAAGATTTTATCGAAAGATACTTTTCCTCCTTTATCTCCTTTCAAACGGTTCACAAACAACTTCTGGTCTTGCTCAACTTTATATTGAAGCCCTGCTATTTCTACAATTGCAAACATTGTCTATAAATTTTTAGTTAATTCGAGGTGCAAATGTACTGATTATTTTTTTAGTAACAATATGATTTTGAGAAATTTTCTACTTTCTGTGTAAATTTAATTCCAGCTGATTATTAACCGATTTATATTTTTTAGACATTGCTTCTTCAAAGAACTTAATAATTTCCGCATTGTTGGTTAATTTCGCACCCGATTCCGTAGTTACAGTCATTGAAGTATTAGGTTTAGCCAAATTCAGTTTAATATCTTTTGCAGGATCATTTTTATAAGTCATAAATAACTTTTTGTATTGAGCCGCACTCACTTTTACGCCTTCAAATTCATGTTTGGCCTCTTTTTCTAATGCTAAAATATAATCCCATGAATGATCTTCAGCTTTCAATTTTTTACTTCCTTTTAATAAAAACTGATGCGATCTGGTTTTATCTTCCAATTTAACAATCAAGCCGGGTAAACCGTGAAACTTGTAAGGTCCATCTAAAAATGGCAAATCTTTAGAAAACCAGGCTTCCCAGGTTCTTCCCCCAAAATTAGCAATCGCTTTCTGGCAATTGTAATTTTCAATTTTTTGTGTTTCCGGGAGAATCTGCCATTTTAAAACAGGAGTTTCTTCCACAATCATATTGGTTTGCTCAATATTCGTAAACCAAGTCGTTTTAAAACTCGGATACGATTTTTCTATTAAATAAGAAATGTTCCATTCTTCTGTGGTGGAAGAATAGCTTAAACTATTCGGTGTAGACTTTCTTTGTTCAATGATGGAATTGTTTGTGATAGAATCACTCGCAAATTTAGCCTGACCATAGAAATAAGATTTCGTGGGGAAAATATCAAGATTCATAAATTCCTTTTTGAGACTGTCGGTTTTGGTGGAATCAATTCTGAACTGATATTCGTAGATAAAACGGTTTCCTTGCGCTGAGAGGTTAAGAGAGACTAAAATCGTCAGAATAAGACTGAAAATATGCTTCATGATTTTGTGATTAATTCTCCAAATATAGAAATTAAATTGCTTCTGTTTTATTTGTACTTTTGGAAAATATTCCACATTTAGATGAACAGAGATCTCTACATCGATTTTGCGAAAGGTTTAGCCACGCTTTCCATTATATTTATTCATACGGCCTTTTGGTCGGGCCAGTTTTATATCATTCCGGAAATCAGAGTTTTTTCTTTGGTTTTTGACGTTGCTCTTTTTTATGCTTTAAGCGGAATAACTTCAGGCTCAAACATCGAAAAAACTTTTTACAGGCTCTTAAAACTGCAGATTACCTACATGATCTTTGTGACGTTTCTGTTCTTTTTAGATTATTTCTTTAAAATTTTCGGGCTCACTTTTTTCTCGCTCGAATGGCTGCAAAGTTTTTACTCTACATTTGGTTCAAAATATTCAGCAACCAGTATTTCAACTGCTCCGCAATGGCAAAATTTAGGCAATTGGTACCTTCACGAATACAGAAATGCTGATACTTTTCCAGTTGTGATGGGAAGTTTCTGGTATCTTAAAGTTTATTTTATTTTAACCGTTTTCGGAGTTTTAATTTTAAAATTTTTCCCGAAACATGTCAATTGGTTTATCGGAATTTGTATTGCCTTAACTTTATTATTTAATATTTTCCCGGAAATTTATCCGAGCGGACAAGTGGGATATGTTGCATTTTATATGACGGTTTTTCTTATAGGAAATAGAATGAGAGGCAAAAAAATATCTGCAAAAATGATTCCTGTTCTTTACGGATTGGTTGCAGTGGCTTTGGTGTGGATGTTTTGGTATTTCGGAGACGAAGTATTTTTTAAAATCAACAAAAAGAAATTTCCACCACAAACGGCTTATATTATCTGGACCTTCTTTTCACTGACGACTTTGTTTGTTTTGTACAACAGATTAAAGATTACCAAAGAAAATTTCGTCACTTATATTGGTAAAAATGCTATTTTCTTTTATTTCGGTCAAGGAATCAGCTCATCGTTGGTTTATTTTCTCGTTGTTCCGATGAAAGAATTGATGCCTTGGTGGGTTTTGATGGTCATTATTTACATCATTAATGTTGCTTTAGCTTTTATCATTGCAGCTGGTTTGAAGAAATTTGATGATTTTGGATGGAAGACTTTAGATTTTTTAAGAAAGAAAACAGCTTCTCAAAACTAAATCTGCTACGGAATTTGAAACAAAACGATAATTCTTATCCCAATTTATTTTAAATTTACAGAAATTTTTAAATTATGTTTAAGTTGAAACTTCCTACCGATCCAAGGTGGGCAAATATTGCGGAGGATAACATTCAGGAAATTTTAACCGATCATGCGTGGTGCGAGCAAAAAGCTGCAACCAATGCAATCGGGCTTATTACAATGCTTCCGGAACGCCCTGATATTGTGAAGGAGCTTTTGGCAATTGCTCAGGAAGAACTGGAACATTTCGGACAGGTTCTTGAAATTATTACAAAAAGAGGCTACACTTTTGGTCGTACAAGAAAAGATGATTACGTCAACGAATTGGTCAATTTCATCCAAAAAGGAGGGCACAGAGATACTTTAATTGTTGATAAAATGCTTTTTGCGGCAATGATTGAAGCAAGAAGCTGCGAAAGATTTAAAGTTTTAACAGAAAATATAAAAGACGAAGAACTAAAAACTTTCTATAAAGAATTAATGATTTCTGAAGCCAATCACTATACGACCTTTATCGGATTTGCAAGACAGCTTGGTGATCCTGAAAAAGTGAACAAAAGATGGGAAGAATGGCTGGAATATGAAGCAGGTATCATAAAATCTTACGGAAACAAAGAAACAATACACGGATAAAAGCAAATTGAAAAAGCCGACTTTTGAAAATCTAACTAATTTTTTTCTGAAAAATTTCTTTCAGGGACTATTGATTATTGGTCCTATCGGATTGACCATTTTTGTAATTTGGTATGTGATAACGTCGATTGACAACATCATTCCATCTGTTGCAAAGGAAATTCCGGGGTTGGTTTTTGTTTCTACTTTGCTGGTTACTGCTTTGCTTGGTTATTTAGGGAATAAATTTGTTGTTGGAAGATTCTTTGTAGATGCTGTTGACAGACTTTTAGAAAAAACTCCGGGTATCAAACATATTTATTCACCTACAAAAGATGTGATGTCTTCGTTTGTAGGAGATAAGAAAAAATTCAGCGATCCGGTTTGGGTGAAAACCAACGAAAACCCGGAAATCTGGAGAATAGGATTTCTTACTCAAAAGGAAATGGCTGATGTACATAAACATAATTTTGTAGCAGTTTATCTTCCGCATTCTTATGCGATTTCCGGATGGGTGATTGTGACTGAAGAAAAAAATATCAAACCTGTTGTAGGAATGTCTGCAGCTACGGCAATGAAATTTGCGGTAAGCGGTGGTGTGGCAGGTTTTCATTCGGATGAAAATATATTTAAAGCTCCTGAGTAAATTCCTTTTACTCCTTTAAATACATCTGATGATTTGAAATTAGTTTCAAACAAATTTTTCTTTAATAAAATCTAAAAAATTATATCACATGGAATTACCATACGCAGAGCCGTTTCGTATTAAAATGGTGGAAGAAATCCGTCAATCTACAAGAGAAGAAAGAGAACAATGGTTGAAAGATGCAAAGTTCAATTTATTTAATCTAAAATCTTCGCAGGTTTACATCGATCTTTTAACAGATTCCGGAACAGGAGCGATGTCTGACAGACAATGGGGAGCTTTAATGACGGGAGACGAAAGTTATGCCGGATCTCGTTCATTCGAACAATTACACAATACTGTACAAAGTATTACAGGGTTTAAATATTTATTGCCAACACACCAGGGAAGAGCTGCTGAGAACGTTTTGTTTTCAGTTTTGGTAAAAGACGGAGATGTAGTTCCGGGAAACTCGCATTTTGATACCACAAAAGGTCACATCGAAATTAGAAAAGCTCACGCAATCGACTGTACGATTGATGAGGCTTTTGACATTAATGATCTTCATCCTTTCAAAGGAAATATCAACCTTGAAAAATTAGAAGAAGTTTATAAATCCCATCCAAAAGAACAGATTCCTTTCTGTTTGGTTACAATTACTTGTAATTCTTCAGGAGGTCAGCCAGTTTCTCTTGAAAATATGAAAGCAGTAAAAGCACTTTCAGATCAATACGGAATTCCTGTGTTTTTTGACTCTGCAAGATTTGCTGAGAATGCTTATTTTATCAAAAAAAGAGAAGCCGGTCAGGAAAACAGAAGCATTAAAGATATCTGTAAAGAAATGTTCTCTTACGGAGAAGGAATGACGATGAGCTCTAAAAAAGACGGCTTGGTAAATATAGGAGGTTTTATTGCTTTAAATAATGAAGACGTCTTCAGAAAAGCATCAAGCTTTACGATTATTTATGAAGGTTTCATCACTTACGGCGGAATGGCGGGAAGAGATATGGCTGCTTTGGCAGTTGGTCTTGATGAGGCAACAGAATTTGCTTATCTGGAAAGCCGAATTTCTCAGGTAGAATATCTTGGAAATAAATTGATCGAATACGGAATTCCTGTTCAGAAACCGATTGGCGGACATGCTGTTTTCATTGATTCATTAAATTTCTTACCGAATGTTTCTCGTACAGAATATCCGGCGCAGACTTTAGGTTTGGAAATTTATAAAGAAGCAGGAATCAGAACGGTAGAAATTGGAACTTTATTAGCAGACAGAGATCCTGAAACCAGAGAAAACCGTTATCCGAAATTGGAGCTGGTTCGTTTAGCAATTCCTAGAAGAACGTATACTAATAATCATATGGATTATATCGCAGCAGCGGTAAAAAATGTATATGAAAGAAGAAATGAAATTTCAAAAGGGTATAATATTACTTGGGAGCCTGAAATTTTAAGACACTTCACGGTGCATTTGGAAAAAGCTTAAATTTATTAAAATAATTGATACAAGTTCGGGCGCAAAATCGAAGATTTTGCGCCCGAACTATCTCTAATAATATTTTTTTTTGATAGGATTTTATCCTATCCTTTGTTAAATTGTCCCTTTGGGACTCTCTCTTTTTTAGATTTATTTCTTAGATATTTTATACAGTTTTCCGCTGTCGGTAATTCCGTAAAGATTTCCGTCAGAACCGTTTAATACATCTCTGAATCTTTCTTTTTGGTCTAAAAGCAAACGTTCTTCACCTACGACCTTATTGTCTTTCAAAACAATTCTATTGATGTGTTGGCCGCTCAAACAGGCGATAAATAAATTGTTTTTCCATTCATCAATATTTCCGGTGTAGAAAGTCACTCCGCTTGGTGAAACCACAGGATCCCAATAATAAACAGGTTGCTCTGTACCTTCTTTTTGTGTCGTTCCATTATTGATTTTCTCTCCGGAATATTCAATTCCGTAGGTGACGTCGCCCCAACCGTAATTTTTCCCGGGTTGAATTAAATTAATTTCATCTCCACCTCTCGGTCCCATTTCAATATCCCAAAGCTGACCTTTTTCATCCAAGGCCAAACCTTGCGGACTTCTGATCCCGAACGCATAAATTTCAGGCTTGTAGCCGGTTTTACCGATAAAAGGATTTCCCAGAGCCGGTTTTCCATCTTTGGTTATTTTTAAGATTTTACCTAAATAATTATCTGTTTTTTGAGCGTAAACACGAGTCTCTTTGTCTGATCTTTCGCCTGTGCTTACAAAAAGATTTCCGTCTTTATCAAAAACCAATCGACTTCCGTAATGTTTATCACCATCATAAGTTGGTGTTGCCCGGAAAATCACTTTTACCTCAGAAATATTTTTCAAATCCGGAGAGAGCTTTCCTTTTGCAACGGCAGTATGATTCCCGCCTTCGTAAGGTTCAGAATAGCAGAAATAAATAATATTGTTGGTTTTAAAATCAGGATCGAGTGCAACATCGAGCATTCCGCCTTGTCCTTTTGAGTCTGCTTTCGGGAAGCCTTCAATTTTAGAAATTTGTTTTCCATCGGTTGAAACAACATTAATGAAGCCTGTTTTTTCTGTAATCAAGAATCTTCCGTCAGGTAAATTGATGATTCCCCACGGTCTGCCTAAATCTTTAGTCAGAACTTCTACGTTGTAAGGGGTTGTAGTTTTTACGGGAGCAATACGGGTTTGACCTTCAAAAGCGGGCTTGTAATTGGTATTGGCTTTTTCTTCTTTTGCAGACGGTTCGCTGGGTTTTCCTTTTCCCTGACAAGAAACGATTGTGGTTGCTGATGCCAGTAAAATGGGTAAGAGAAGTTTTTTCATATTTAAAATTTAGATTGGTTTCTAAAATGAGAGGAAAAATAATGCCACAAAAAAATTGTGTAATTAAAATTTTATTCTACATTTGTAGAGTAATGTTTGATTTTGTAGAATATGAATGAAATAAAACTCACAAACTCCGAAAAAATATTGATGGATATTCTTTGGGAAAAAGAAAAAGCATTTTTGAAAGATATTTTAGAATCATATCCTGATCCTAAACCGGCAACGACTACTGTTGCAACAGTGCTTAAAAGAATGCAGAATAAAGATTTGGTAGGCTTCAAACTTTTTGGAAACTCACGAGAATACTTTCCAAAAGTAGCAAAAGGAGAATATTTCAATGATGAAATGACCTCTATGATTAACCGCTTTTTCAATAGCTCGGTAACGCAGTTTGCTTCGTTTTTTACTTCAAATTCTAAACTGTCGCAGAAAGAATTGAAAGAGCTTCGTGATATTATTGATAAAGAAATTAAAGACTAATTATGGAAACCATCCTATTAAAAACCGTCCTATGTTCAGGAGTTTTGCTGGGTTTGTATCACTTATTTCTAGCAAAAGAAAGAACTTTTACATTCAATAGGTTTTATTTGATTGCAGCCTTGCTATTTTCATTGTGCATTCCTTTTGTAGCTATAGAAACGAAAGAGGCTGTAAAAGAAATTCCCGCAACAGTTTTTGTAGAAGGAAATGAACAACCTATAGAAGCACAAGTTGTAACACCACAGGAAAGTTTTGATTATACAAAAGCTCTTTTAATTATATATTGTATTGTTTCAGGGTTTTTAATTTTAAAAATTGGATATTCTGTTATAAAGATCAAAAAACTAAAAGGAAGAAAGCTGATATATCAAAGCCGAAATGTTTTTCTTCTGAAACAGGATCTTGCTCCCTTCAGTTTTTGGAATACAATTTATCTTTCAGAAACTTATTTTAAGGACTCTAAAATTGAAGACTCTGTGTTTTTGCACGAAGAAATTCATGTAAAACAAAAGCATTCTTTAGACATTCTTTTTGTAGAGATTTTAAAAGCAGTTTTCTGGATTAATCCCTTTATCTGGTTCTATAAAAAAGCAATGGTAAATAACCACGAGTTTATTGCTGACAAAAGTGTAATTAGCCAGAATAAAGACATTAAAAAATATCAGGAACTCATTCTGCAGGAAATTTTAAAACAACAAAATCTTCCTTTGATCCATCAGTTTAATTTTAACAACACCAAAAAAAGATTTATTATGATGACCAATAAAAATTCAAAATTTGCGAAAGTGAAAAACTATCTTGCTGTTCCTGCATTTGCTGTTTTGGCCATAGTTTTTGCAGAAAAAACATATGCCAAAGAAAGTACTGAAAATCTAAATCAGGAAAAAGAAAATGTAATTTCTGATGTGTTTTCAGACGATCCTTTTGCAGAATATAATCAAATCATAAAAAAATACGGGAATCTTATAGAGCAAAAAAAGTATGCTGAGTTTGATAAAGTAATTAGTTTGTCGGATCGGGCTAAACTTAAAGAGCTTTATTTTCAACTTACAAAAGAGCAGAGAAATGAAACGCCTTTATATTTTTTCGATATAAAAAAATCTGAAAAAGAGAATGTAAGTCAAAAACAACTCGATGATTTTATGAATTCAAAAAAATACGGTTTGTGGATTGACGGTAAGAAAGCCAATAACCAGGATCTTAAAAAATATAAACCGGAAGATTTCTCACACAAGTCTGTAAGTAAACGATATCCTAATGCAATAAGTAAAAAAAATCCTGAGCCTTACCAAGTGGATTTAATGACTAATACATATTTTCAAAATTATCGCAATGAAAAAGAAAAAATATTTATGGGCTTCAAAGCAAAGGCTTTTATCAAAGGAAAAGACACAATTCCTATTAAAAGAAATACAGACAATAAAATAGGAAAAAAGAAAGTACAAGATATTTCTACTGCAGTTGAAGGTACAGCAGCTAATCTTACTCAGGCAGAATATCCTGGAGGAGCCAATAAATTAAGAAATATGATTCAATCAAGTTTTAATAGTGCTGTAATGGCGGGCAATGAAGGGAAGGTAAAATCTACCGTAACTTTTGTTGTTGATCAAAACGGAATAGCAAAAGATATCAAAATATCTGGCGAAAATGAAAAAATCAACAATGAAATATATAGAGTTACAAAATTGGCAAATAACAATGTAACATGGAAACCTGCCACAATAGACGGTAAGCCTGTAGCCTATCGATATAAAATGCCTATTGCTATGAATTTTGAAATTTATAAAGAAGCACAATAAATATAATAGAGCTTTGAGCTATATCAATTTCAGCCGTAAAGTTTAATGCTTTGCGGTTTTTTTATTAATTGGAATTTTATAAGATAATTTTTTAATAAAGATTTTCAAATGATAAATTATAATTTATGACTTCACTCTTCTCCTCCGCATTTTTTTATTTGCTAAATTTGTTCTATGCAATTCAAACTTCAATCAGAATATCAACCTACAGGAGATCAGCCTAAAGCAATTGAAAAATTGACCGCCGGAATAGAAATCGGCGAAAAATATCAAACTTTGCTTGGTGTAACGGGTTCCGGAAAAACATTTACCGTTGCCAATCTTGTGAATAACGTTCAGAAACCAACTTTGGTCTTGGCGCACAACAAAACTTTGGCGGCTCAGCTTTTTATGGAATTTAAAGAGTTTTTTCCTGAAAATGCTGTTGAGTATTTCGTGAGTTACTATGATTACTATCAACCTGAAGCTTATATTGCAAGTTCAGGAACTTATATAGAAAAAGATTTAAGCATCAATGAAGAAGTAGAAAAATTACGTCTTTCGGCTATTGCAAGTTTGCTTTCAGGGAGAAGAGATATTTTGATTGTTGCCTCAGTATCATGTATTTATGGTGTTGGAAATCCCGCTGAATTTCATAAATCATTAATTTCTCTTGAGATTGGTGAAAAAACAACGCGAACAGCATTGCTTCATTCTTTAGTTAATGCGTTGTATTCAAGAACGTTGGCTGACTTTCAGCGTGGAACGTTTCGTGTGAAGGGAGACGTTATTGATGTATTTCCGGCGTATGCAGACAATGGGATAAGAGTTCAGTTTTTTGGAGACGAGATTGAAAAAATTCAAAGCTTTGATCCTGTTTCCGGAAATGTAACTTCCAATTTTGACCAGATTCAGATTTATCCTGCCAATCTTTTCGTAACTACAAAAGAAACACTGAATGGTGCGATAAAAAACATACAGGATGATATGGTAAAACAAGTCGACTTTTTCGCAGAAATCGGAAAACCCTTAGAATCAAAAAGACTGCAGGAAAGAACAGAATTAGACCTTGAAATGATCAAAGAGCTTGGTTATTGCTCAGGAATCGAAAATTATTCGCGTTATCTTGACGGAAGACTTCCTGGATCTCGTCCTTTTTGTCTTTTAGATTATTTTCCAAAAGATTTCTTAATGGTGATTGATGAAAGTCACGTTACGGTTCCACAGGTTCATGCAATGTATGGTGGTGACAGAAGCCGTAAAGAAGCTTTGGTGGAATATGGTTTCCGACTTCCTGCAGCGATGGATAACCGACCTTTAAAGTTTGAAGAATTTGAAGCAATTCAAAATCAGGTTATTTATGTTTCGGCTACTCCGGCAGATTATGAACTGGAGAAAACAGGTGGAGAATATATTGAGCAGATTATCCGACCGACAGGACTTTTAGATCCAATTATTGAAGTAAGACCATCCTTAAATCAGATTGATGATTTAATGGAAGAAATAAATAAGCGTGCTGAAATTGATGAAAGAGTTTTGGTGACCACTCTAACCAAAAAAATGGCGGAAGAACTCACTAAATATTTTACAAAATTCGGAATCAGAACGAGATACATCCACTCTGATGTTGAAACTTTGGAACGTATTCAGATTATGCAGGATCTACGTCTCGGTGTTTTTGATGTTCTTATTGGGGTCAATTTATTGAGAGAAGGTCTTGATTTACCTGAAGTTTCCTTAGTTGCGATTTTAGATGCAGATAAAGAAGGAATGCTGAGAAGCCGAAGATCTATGATTCAAACGGTAGGTCGTGCCGCAAGAAATATCAATGGTAGAGCCATTATGTATGCCGACAAAATCACCAAATCGATGCAGGCAGCTTTAGATGAAACTGAATACCGACGTACAAAACAAATACAGTATAATGAAGAGCATGGGAAAGTTCCGATGGCATTAAATAAAAAAATCTCTGAAAATCTTGTTGGAAGAAGTAAAGATTTTCCTGATGAGAAATATACCCAAAAGGAAATTACCCAAAAAGTTGCCGAAGTAAAAGCTACTTATGCTACTGAAGATATCGAAAAAATGATTGCTCAAAAGCAAAAAGAAATGGAAGCTGCTGCAAAAAATCTAGACTTTATAAAAGCAGCCAAACTGAGAGATGAAATTGTAGCTTTAAAAGGATAATCGTTTAAATTAACTAAAACTACATCATGAAAAGAGTAACGGGAATTGGAGGGATTTTCTTCAAATGTAAAGATCCGATCGAAATGAAAGAATGGTACAAAACCCATCTTGGAATCGATACCAATGATTACGGTGCAACATTTGACTGGAAGGAGATGTCTGATTCTGACGCAAAAGGTTCTCTAACCTGGAGCCCAACCAAAGAAACAACTGAATATTTTGAGCCTTCTAAAAGAGAGTTTATGATTAATTATACTGTTGAAAATTTAGAAGCTTTGGTTGAAGAATTAAAAAAAGAGAATGTAACGATTCTTGATGAAATTGCAGTGTATGATTTTGGAAAATTCGTTCATATTCTCGATTTGGAAGGAAATAAGGTTGAATTGTGGGAGCCAAAATAATTTAATCATTACATAAATAAAAGTTTCGGCGGCACCTTTGGTGCCGCCGAAACTTTTTAAATCTTTAAAACTTAAAAATCTTAGTTTTAGGTTTCTCATAACTCACTTTTCCACCACGAAGAGGTGTAAGCAAATCCATCAAACCATTTAATTTTATTTCGTAAATCGTAGAAAGCTGCATCCCTAATTTTCCGGGCGGCATTCCTTGGCGTTGAAACCATTCCAAGTAACTTATCGGAAGATCGGCTAAAATGGTATCTTTATATTTTCCGAAAGGCATTTTTACAACACATATTTCCTGTAAAATTTCAGGATTTATTCCCTGCTCCATTGTTTAAACTATTAAATCAATTTTATTTTCTAAATCTTCGTTTCTGTCTTTCTCTGAAAGTTGAAGCTCAGGAGTTTCATCATCAGAAAACTCGTTTCTATACACCTGAATGAGCAGCAAAGTTAGGGAAATAAGAATAGGTCCAAAAACCAGTCCCATAAATCCAAAAAGATTCATTCCCATAATAATTCCGAAAACGGTATTTAAAGGGTGAATATTTTCTAATTTTTTAAGCAATGTAAAACGAAGTACATTATCTGTTAATCCTACAACAATTACACAATACAATCCAAGACCAATTCCCGGTCCGGTATGACCTTCTGCAATCATAAAAATACAGATTGGAACATACACAATTGCCGCCCCTACAACCGGAATCATCGATGCAGCAGCAGTTAATGCAAATAACAAAATGGGACTTGGCGCGCCAAAGATAAAATAACCGATCAATGCGACTATTCCCTGTCCTAAAGCAACAACAGGAAGACCGATTGCGTTTGCCATAATCAGTTTACGCATTTTTTCGCCAATCAAAGAGACATTAGATCTTTTCAATGGAGCTGCTGAAGCTAAAATTCTTTCGAAAAGTCTTGGCTTTTCAAACATAAAGTAAAGCATAAAATACATCGACATCACTACTGTCAAAGTATTAAAAGTTCCGCTTAAAGCTGATGTGGAATATTTTCCGGCAAACTCTTTAACCTTTACCATGTTTTCTTTGCTTAGAATATTTATACCTGTTTTTTCATCAATAAAATCATGAATTTTAGCAACAAAAACATTAAATTTATCCATGTAGGCTTGTGCATTTCCAAGCTTTTCAATCAATAAATCGGCAATAAAATAAACCGGAAGAATAATAATAATTAAACTTGCCAACATGAGAACTAAGGCAGAAGCCCACGGTTTCCATTTTTGCTCTTCCTGCAGGTAAAAATTATATTTTCTGCAGACCACGTAAATGGTTATTGCTCCCAAAACTGAAGGGATGAAAAGCGCAAGATTAAAACAGATTAAGCCTGCTAAAACCAAAATGATTGCAAGCAAAGAAACCTGCTTTATCGCTGTACTGCTGATTTGTTTGTCTTTGTTGTGTGGTATCATTTATTATATGTTATTTGTAGTGGTTTTCCCAAATATGCGCAATAAATAGAATACATTGCGATATAAATAAATGGTAAAGTAAAAATTATACCAACACAGCATAAAATGATTCCGGCAGCACTAATTATAATTCCTAAAAAAGCGGTTCCTAAAAAAACGTCGTAATTTTCTTTGGCAATATTATACGTTTTTGAAATAGCATCCATAGCATTAGCATTTTCAAACAAAAGAATTGGGTAACCCAAAAGAAACAAGGGGTAAACAAACAACACAGGAATGACACACATTGCCACAGAAACCCATAAAAGAATGTTGGTAATTAAGCTATACAATAAAATGTTTCCTAAATTTTGACGGTAGCCAATAAATAAATCAGAAAACTCGACCGAAGCTTTTGTATTGAACTTGTTTGTAATATATATTAAGCCTACGTACAGAGGTGACAAAAGAATACTCAATAAACCCGAAAATGAATAATAAAGAGAGCTCCCTGGTGTGTCTACCAAAACATTTCTGTAATTGTCTTCATCAAAGTCTTTGAAACTGCTGTAATTCGAATAAAAATTTAATCCTGTAATAGACTGTATAACAAAATCTGCGATAAGATAAATAATCATTGCTACCAAAGCATAAAGAAAAACGCCTTTATACATTTCGAAAGCATGAGAAATAATAGAACCTGTATTTCTTTCAGGCACAGAGCCTTGCTGATCAAATTCGTTAAATTCGGACATGGTGTTTGTTTTTAATGTTTCTCAAATTTAAATTTTTTTGAGAACAAATGTGTTACCAATCCTAATTTTAACTTTTCTCAGTAAAAATCGTTTTATAAAGGGAATAAATCATCGCATTCCAAAAAGGAAAAGTGAATAATCCACCGATTAAGAAGATTCCGAAACCGATATATTTAAATAAAACTGCCACCATTGTACAAACTAATATTTCAATGAAAAACATTTTTAAAGCCTTCCAGTTTAATGCAATTCCTTCAAAAATAGTTTTGTTCTGAAAAAACATAAGTGGTGCTACAAATAATGTAATCATCACCCAAATAACCGGAAGGATAAGAGTTTGAGCAATAATACTGTATAAGAAATACCAGAATATGAAATAGCTTGCATATCTGAAGAAATTCAGACCGTTGTATCCGGTAAACAAATCTCTTAACTCAACATTTTCTTTAAGATCAATTTTTCTGAAAATCTGAAAAAATCCTAGATTTAATGGATAAAGAAAAATCAGAGTTCCAACCAAGCCAAGATAGAAGTTCTGAAACCCTTTGCTTACCATGATTGCAGAAATATCATTTTTGTAGGCTTCTAATCCTGCAGGTCCTATTTTCATATAATCAGACATGGCGCCCAAAAGCTGATCCATAATTCCATATCGACTCGAAAAGTATAAGAAAACCGTAGAAAACAAAGCCAAATAAATAATGGAAAAAATCATTTGGTAAACCAATGTTTTATTCCAGTAAAAAAATGCTTGCTTTAAAATAAAATCGATTCCCGGTTTTTGTGGATAATTCTCCTGCATTGAAAAAATTTTATGCAAAAGTAAACATCAATAACTACTTTTGCGGAATGTTTTCAGCGAATCATCAAAAATTTATTGAAATGGACGAACTTTCACATCAGAAAGTTCCCTTTTTCTTCATCATAGACTTCCTAATTGATAAGGTAGAAATTTTCACAGAAGACGAGATTGAGGAAAGTGGTTTGTTGGTTGATTTTCAGTTGTTTTCAAATGTAAAAAGACAAGACGATTTAAATAAAAAAACAGAATGGAAATCATTTCCGGAATCACTGGAAAGTTTTAAAAAAGGCTTCGACCACGTTCAGAAAAATATTCGCCAGGGAAATTCTTATCTAACCAATTACACCCGGAAAACAAGAATTGAAACAAATCTCAGCCTAAAAGAAATTTTTTACCATTCTCAGGCAAAATACAAAGTTTTATATAAAGATTTTTTCGTATTTTTTTCTCCTGAAACTTTCGTCAAAATAATCAGTGATAAAATTTTCACTTATCCGATGAAAGGAACGATTGATGCATCTTTGGAGAATGCCGCAGAGGTTTTGAAGAACGATAAAAAAGAAAAAGCCGAACATTATACTGTTGTCGATTTGCTTAGAAATGATCTCAGCATGGTCGCAGATGATGTAAATGTTGATAAATTTCAGTACATTGATTTTCTGAAAACCCATCAAAAAGATCTTTTTGCGATGAGTTCAGAAATTTCTGGAAATTTAAAAACTGAATTTAAAGGTAAAGTGGGAAGCATTATGCAAAAACTTTTGCCTGCAGGTTCAATTTTAGGTGCACCAAAACCCAAAACTTTAGAAATTATTTTGGAAGCAGAAGGCTTTGACAGAGGTTTTTACACGGGAGTTTGCGGTTGGTTTGATGGTGAAAACCTAGACAGTTGCGTGATGATTCGGTTTATCGAAAAAGAAGGCAACCAACTGTATTTCAAAAGTGGCGGGGGAATTACGCACATGAGCAAATTAGAAGATGAGTACGAAGAAATGAAAAATAAAATCTATGTCCCAATTCATTGAAAGCATTAAAGTAGAAGATCAGGAATTGTTCCTGCTGGAGTTTCACCAGAAACGAGTGAACGAGACTTTCGCCCATTTTGGGAAAGAAGGTTCTATTGATTTGGAAAAAATCTTTAAAAACCTCAATCATGATGAAGATGGTTTGTATAAACTGAGGCTTACTTATGATTTAGATAAAAGATTCAGAACCATGATGATTCCTTATGCAATTCCGGAAATACAAGATTTTCAATTGGTTGAGAACAATATTTATGATTACTCTTTTAAGTTTGAAGACCGCAAAGAGCTGGATAAAATGAAAGCAAAATCTAAAGCTGAGGAAATCATCATCATAAAAAATAATCACATTACAGACACTTCTTTTTCTAATCTTTTGTTTCAAAAAGGGAAAGATTGGTTTACACCATCAACTTATCTTTTAAATGGTGTGCAAAGACAAAATCTTTTAAAGAAAAAGAAAATCAAAGAAGCAGAAATTACTTTGCAGAATATTAAGGAGTTTTCTCATTTTCAATTGATTAATGCGTTGAATGACTTTGATGATATGTTTATTTATCCGATTTCAAAGATTACCAATCTTCCGGGGAATGATGATTATTTGGATATGTAAACCAATATTTTTTAGGGGGATTGATATTTGTCAACTTTAATTTTGTGAAAATAACTTTACAAAACATATTTATTCAGTTTTATATCCAAGTATATCAAATCTATCTTTTTTCGAATTATATTTTAATCTAATATCAACTTTTTGAACTGAGTTATCTAAAATTAAAATGTAATCAGCTTGAAAATTTCCATATGGATAATTTAAATCCCCTTTTCTGAATTCAAATTGAATATCAGTATTTTGTTTTTTTAATTCCCATATTTTTCCCTTTAAACTCTCTCCAACAAAAACAATATTTTCTGTTGAATTCATTTCAGCAGAATGAACATCATATTTTATTAGTTCGTTTGCAACTTTATTTAATTTCTCATCTCTAACTTGATTATTACAAGAAAAATTAAGAAGCAAACTCAATAATAAAAAATAATTGCTGGCAGCTTTCATTTAAAATAGCTTTTACTTTGGAATTACAGTTTCTTTTAAAAAATTAAAATAAGCCTTTTGCGTGTCCGCATTATTCTTCCCTTGTGTGTTGACTTCCATTATTTTAGGTTGCGCATCGGGTTTGAAGAAATTATCAAAAACACGGTCTAATGTTCCGTCATCATCTACTTTCACGTAAGAAAAACCAAAGTGTTTTGCTAAAAACTCAGCGTTTTTATGATGCTTCGTCGCTATAAATTCATCAACCGTATTGGAGTTTGCATTTCCTGGTCCCGGAATGATTTTAAAAATATTTCCTTCACCATTGTTAAAAATAATAATTCTTGTAAACGGTGGAATATATTGATTCCAAAGTCCATTGATATCGTAAAAAAAGCTCAAATCTCCGGTAATCAACAAAGTCGGATTTGCATTTTTGATGGCAAAACCCATTGTTGTGGAAGTTGAACCGTCAATTCCACTCGTTCCGCGGTTGCAGTATATTTTTCTCTTCCCAAAATCAAACAATTGCGCATAACGGATTGCTGATGAATTGCTGAAATGTATATTATAATTCTCAGGAATGCTCTGTGAAGCTTTGTTAAAGAAGTAAAAATCTGAGAACTCTACAAAATTTAAAAAATCGTTGTGTTTTTTGTCTTTTTTGTCTCTTAAAACATCCCAAAGATTATAATAAGGCCTTGGTTCTAAGTTGATAAAATTTAATAATTTAGAAAAGAAAACCTCTGGCTTGATTTCCAATTTCTGCGTTAAAGCAAAATAAGTGTCGGGTTGCCAAACTTCATCCAAATGCCAATGTTGCTTCGGATGTGCATTTCTTAGAAATTGTTTTACTTTTTTAGAAACCACATTTTGCCCAACGGTAATCAATAAATCCGGAGCATAGGTTTTAAAATCTTCTTCTGTAAAGGCAAAAATGTATCGGTCGATATGTCTGAAAAACTTTTCGTGATGTAAATTTGAATTCGCCTCACTCAAAACAACAACAGAATGATTTTTCACCAATTGAGTCAACTGATTTTCCAATTCCGGACTGTAATCTTTTGTTCCTACCAGAATCATAATTCTCTGCGAAGTATTCCAGTCTGCAACTAAATTTGAAGGAATTTCGTAATCTTTCTTTTTAATGGTTTTCTCAATCTCAGGAAAAGTTGGAAGCTCTGAAACCAAATCATACAAAGGTTCTTCTAAAGGAATATTAATATGAACCGGACCTTGTTTTTCAAAACAAAGCTCGATTGCTTTTTTTATAATATCTGAATTGATGTTTTCCGCATCATCTTTACTGTCTTCAACTAACTGAAAATCTCCGTAAGAATGCTGGTGAAACAGATTGTTTTGTCTAATCGTTTGTCCGTCAAAAAGATCAACATAATCAGTTGGTCGGTCTGCCGTTAAAATCAGCAACGGAATATTCTGATAAAAAGCTTCGGTAACTGCAGGATAATAATTTGCTGCTGCAGAACCGCTTGTACAGGTAATTGCAACCGGTTTTTTCTCGCTCATTGCCATTCCAAGAGCTACAAAGGCCGCACTTCTTTCATCAACGATACTGAAACAGTTGAAATCATCCATCTCTGAAAAATGAATCGCCAAAGGAGCATTTCTGGATCCCGGAGATATCACAACGTCTAAAATTCCGTATTGGTGAAGAATATTGGCAAGTACCTGAATACTTCTCTTAGAAGAATATTTTTTCATAGAGCAAATTTAGTTTATAAATAATGAATTCTAAAATCATTTAATTCAAAAAATCTGTAAATTAGCCCCACGTAAAATTTCTATAAAATGGATAAAATACCTAGTGTAGACCTGCGTGATTTCCTTTCGGACAACCCGGAACGCAAACAGAAATTTGTAAATGAAATCGGAAAAGCTTACGAAGAAATTGGTTTTGTAGCCTTAAAAGGACATTTCCTTGATGACAAACTCGTAGATAATCTTTATGGAGAAGTAAAAAACTTCTTTGAACTTCCAACAGAAACCAAACAAAAGTATGAGATCCCAGGAATTGGGGGACAAAGAGGTTATGTTGGTTTTGGTAAAGAAACTGCAAAAGGTTTTAAAAAAGGAGATTTGAAAGAATTTTGGCATTTCGGACAATATGTCTCGGATGACTCAAAATACAAAAGCCAATATCCTGACAATGTCATTGTAGACGAGCTTCCAAAATTTAATGAGGTAGGTAAAGAAACTTACCAGATGCTTGAAAAAACAGGAAAATATGTTTTGAGAGCTTTAGCTTTGTATCTTGGTCTTGATGAGTTTTATTTTGATGATAAAATTTCAGAAGGAAACTCTATTTTGAGACCAATTCACTATCCTCCAATTACTCAAGAACCGGATGATGCGGTAAGAGCTGCAGCTCACGGAGATATCAATTTGATTACTCTTTTGATGGGTTCTCAGGGAAAAGGACTTCAGGTACAAAATCACAAAGGCGAATGGATCGATGCGATTGCAGAACCGGACGAACTGATGATTAACGTTGGAGATATGCTTTCGAGACACACCAACAATAAGCTGAAATCTACTATTCACAGAGTGGTAAATCCACCAAGAGAGCTTTGGGGAACTTCAAGATATTCTATTCCTTTCTTTATGCACCCGGTGAGCGAAATGTCACTGAATGCACTTGAAAACTGTGTAGATGAAAATCATCCAAAACTGTATGAAGATACAACTGCAGGAGAGTTTTTACACGAAAGATTAATTGAATTAGGTTTAATAAAAAAATAAGCCTGATTTATAAATTCTAATATATAATTAAGAAAGACCTCTACGAATAGAGGTCTTTTTTGTACTCCAAACTTGGGCAAATTACCACAAAAAAGCTCCAAAAAAGTCACACCGTGTAGGCTTTTTTATTCCCACAAGTTTATGTATTTTTGAGAAAATCCTTCACAATGAATTTTAAACCTATGTTATTAACAGCCGGAGTATTGTTTTCGGCTACAGTTTATGCTCAAAAAATGACTTATCCTAAAGCAATCAAAGGAAATCAGACAGATACCTATTTCGGAACAGCCGTTGCAGATCCGTACAGAGATTTAGAAAATGATTCAGAACCTACCAAAAAATGGGTAGATGAAGAAGTTGCTTACAGCCAAAGATATTTGTCCCAAATTCCATTCAGAGAGCAGATTAAAAAGCAATTAACAGATATTTGGAATTACGAAAAGATCGGTGCACCTTTTAAAGAAGGAGATTTTACTTATTATTATAAAAACGATGGTTTACAGGCACAAGCTGTTTTGTACAGAACCAATAATAAGACAAAAACCACAGAAGTATTTTTAGATCCTAATAAATTTTCAGATAAAGGAACGACTTCGCTTTCGAGCTTGTCTTTCAACAAAAAAGGAAATTTGGCAGCGTATTCAATTTCAGAAGGAGGAAGCGATTGGAATAAAATCATCATCATTGATGCCATTACGAAAAAACCAATCGATGAAACTTTGGTTGACGTAAAATTTAGCGGAATTTCTTGGCAGGGCGATGAAGGATTCTATTATTCAAGCTACGACAAACCGAAAGAAGGAACTGTACTTTCCGGAATGACAGATAAGCACAAAGTTTATTTTCATAAATTAGGAACAAAGCAATCTGCCGATCAATTGATTTTTGGTGGAGATAAAACGCCAAGAAGATATTTGGGAGCAGGAGTTTCTGAAGATCAGAGATATCTGATTATTTCTGCAGCGAATGCAACCAACGGAAACGAATTGTATGTTAAAGACTTAAAGAAAGGTGGTGATTTCGTTCAGATCAACAAAGGTTTTGATATCAATGTAAATATTGTTGATACAGAAGGTGACAATCTTTTCATTTTTACGGATAAAGATGCACCAAATATGCGTTTGGTGAAAACTACTATCCAAAACCCTTCTCCTGAAACATGGAAAGACATTATCCCAGAAACAGAAAATGTATTGGGAATTTCCGGAGGTGGTGGTTATTTCTTCGCTACTTATATGGTTGATGCAATTGATAAAGTGAAACAGTTTGACAAAACAGGAAAGCTGATCAGAGAAATTTCTCTTCCTGGGAAAGGAAATGTAGGTGGCTTTGGTGGTAAAGAAACAGAGAAAGAATTGTATTATTCTTTCAGCAACTACATTACTCCGGGAACAACTTATAAATTCAATGCAGATACCGGAAAATCTGAAGTTTACCAAAAACCGAAAGTGAAATTTAATCCTGAAGATTATGTTTCTGAGCAGGTATTTTATACATCAAAAGATGGAACCAAAGTTCCAATGATGATCAATTATAAAAAAGGAATAAAGCTGAATGGTAAAAATCCTACAATTCTTTATTCTTACGGAGGTTTCAACGTCAGTTTACAGCCTTCTTTCTCTGTAGTTAATGCAATCTGGATGGAAAATGGCGGGATTTACGCTGTTCCGAATATCCGTGGTGGAGGTGAATACGGTAAAAAATGGCACGATGCAGGGACAAAAATGCAGAAGAAAAATGTATTTGAAGATTTCATCGCAGCCGGAGAATATTTGCAAAGTAAAGGCTATACTTCAAAAGAATATATGGCGCTTTCAGGAAGATCAAATGGGGGGTTGTTAGTTGGAGCAACCATGACGATGCGTCCTGATTTGGCTAAAGTTGCCTTCCCGGGAGTTGGAGTTTTAGATATGTTGAGATACAACAAATTTACCGCTGGAGCAGGTTGGTCTTATGATTATGGAACTGCCGAAGACAACAAAGAAATGTTTAATTATTTGAAATCATATTCACCGGTTCATAACGTAAAAGCAGGAACTTGTTATCCGTCAACAATGATTATTACAAGTGATCACGACGATAGAGTTGTTCCGGCGCATTCATTTAAATTCGGTGCAGAATTGCAGGAAAAACAGAAATGTGCAAACCCTATTTTGTTAAGAATTGAGAAAAATGCAGGTCACGGAGCAGGAAGAGCAACAGATCAGGTAATCAGCGAAAATGCAGATTTAATTTCTTTCGCTTTGTACGAAATGGGAATTAAAAAGCTTGGAAAATAATTTTAAACACCATTAAAGAGTTTAAGATAAAAAGCGAGATTGTATTATTACAGTCTCGCTTTTGTATTTTATGGTGTTAAGAAGTTCTGAAAGGACAATTTAACGAAGAATAGGATGAAATCCTATTAATTCATATTATCAATAACATATTTTTCAGTTGAATTTAAAAACATTTAAATCACATTAAATAAAATCAAAGATTTTTAAAAAACGAATGTATTCTTTTAAGCAGAATAATAATGAAAACTCTCTGTGACTAATGTGTCAAAGATTTTCCATTTTTCAGCATTAAATCTTACTTTTTCCTTCTGAAAATCAATCGTAAAACATTCGCGTAAAAATGCTTATTTTTAAAATCTTAAATCTGAAGAAATGAGAAGGGAAATAAAGAACAAAATTCCTCAATTTAATATATCTGAAAATCAGCAGGAAATCTATCAATTTGAAAAGGATGGACTTGAGCTGAAATCAAAATACACGGCAGAAGACGTAAAAAATAAAGACATTAGCGACAGTTCTCCGGGAATTGCACCTTACCTAAGGGGTCCTTATTCTACGATGTATGTTCAAAAACCTTGGACAATCCGTCAATATGCAGGATTTTCGACAGCCGAAGAATCTAATGCGTTTTACAGAAGAAACTTAGCAGCCGGACAAAAAGGACTTTCGGTAGCTTTTGATTTGGCGACACATAGAGGGTACGATTCCGATCACGCAAGAGTTGTTGGAGATGTTGGTAAAGCCGGTGTTGCGATTGATTCTGTTGAGGATATGAAAATTTTGTTTAATGAAATTCCATTAGACGAAATCTCTGTTTCGATGACGATGAACGGAGCGGTTTTGCCGATTCTTTCGTTTTACATTGTCGCTGCTGAAGAACAGGGAGTTTCTCAGGATAAGCTTTCAGGAACCATTCAGAATGATATTCTGAAAGAATTTATGGTGCGTAATACGTACATTTATCCACCGACTCCTTCTATGAAAATCATTGCTGATATTTTTGAATATACTTCGAGAAATATTCCCAAATTCAACTCAATTTCAATTTCCGGATATCACATGCAGGAAGCAGGTGCAACTCCGGTTTTGGAAATGGCTTATACTTTAGCCGACGGTTTGGAATATGTAAGAACCGGAATAAAAGCGGGAATGAATGTGGATGATTTTGCTCCGAGATTATCATTTTTCTGGGCTATCGGAATGAATCATTTCATGGAAATTGCTAAAATGCGTGCGGCAAGATATATTTGGGCAACGCTTTTAAAGCAATTCAACCCTCAAAATCCAAAATCTTTAGCTTTAAGAACGCATTCGCAAACTTCAGGTTGGTCTTTAACAGAGCAGGAACCTTTCAATAATATCACAAGAACAGCGATTGAAGCATTGTCTTCCGCTTTAGGTGGAACTCAGTCTCTTCACACGAATGCTTTAGATGAAGCAATTGCTCTTCCTACAGATTATTCGGCAAAAATTGCTAGAAACACACAAATTATTCTTCAGCAAGAAAGCGGAATCTGTGATGTTGTCGATCCAATGGGCGGAAGTAATTTGGTTGAATCTTTGACGCAGCAAATGATCGAAGAAGCAATGAAATATATTGATGAGGTAGAAAAAGAAGGCGGAATGACAAAAGCCATTGAAGCCGGAATTCCGAAAATGAGAATTGAGGAAGCTGCTGCTAGAAAACAGGCAAAAATCGATAGCAGTGAAGAGTTTATCATCGGTGTAAATTCTTTTAAATCTGCTTTAAAACAGACTCCAATTGAGATTTTAGATATCGACAATACTGAAGTTAGAAGAAAGCAGATTGAAAGATTAGATTCAATTAAATTAAGCCGAAACTCTGAATCTGTTGAGCAAATTTTAAATGAAATCCGTGAATCTGCGAAAACAGGAAACGGAAATCTTTTGGCATTGTGCATTGAAGCGGCAAGAAGAAGAGTAACTTTAGGTGAAATGAGTGATGCTATGGAAGAAAGCTTCGGACGTTATAAAGCCAACATCAGAACGATACAAGGAGTTTACGCTATGAATGCAGGTAAAAATGAATATTTTGGAAAAGCGCTTGAGCTTACCCAAAAATTTGAAGAAGCAGAAGGTCGTCGCCCAAGAATTATGGTGGCAAAAATGGGACAAGATGGTCATGACCGTGGTGCAAAAGTGGTAGCAACTGCCTTTGCAGATATGGGATTTGACGTAGATGTTGCGCCGTTATTCCAAACTCCGGAAGAGGTTGCAAAACAAGCTGTTGAAAATGATATTCACATTTTGGGGGTTTCATCTTTGGCAGCAGGCCACAAAACTTTGGTTCCGCAAGTTGTTGAAGAGTTAAAGAAATTAGGCGCAGAAGATATTACGATTGTTGTGGGAGGAGTAATTCCGCAACAGGATTACGAATTTTTGTATGCAAACGGAGCAGATTTCATCTTCGGTCCTGGAACAAATTTGCCAAAATGTGCGGTGGATATTTTAAATAGATTTTTAGCGTAATCAAGTGAATATTTTAATTGAGAAATCTGATGTTACGTGGCTGGTTCAGTCTCATAAAGGGTTTTCTCCATTTAATTATGATATTTGTGTAGATTGGGCGATAGATCTACTGCAGAAAGAAATTGTGACGGATAACATTCAAATGCTTTCTGCATTTTCTAAGCCTACCGATGCGTGGGAAATTAAACCTTTTGTAAGTAAAGTTTTAAAAGAATTTAATCTTGAAGAATTTGAAGGGGAAAAAGCAGTTCAAAGTCGATCTTATTATTATATACAGAAGATTGTTAATGGAGAGAACGATGTGCTTTCTTGCCTCGAAAAATTAGCCAGAATTTGTGTAGAATCAGAGTATAAAAAAAATGTTTATCCGTTTTACTTATTATATTATTCATGGGGAGATTTAGAAGACTTTAAGATGAGTTTCCACTATCAAAATGTCACTTTTAGCAATTTTAACGAGACGGTTTTAAAAGAGGCAAAAATTTGGATTGCAAATTTCGAAAAGCTAAAATAAATTTCCCAGAAATGTAATTTAACATTTCATTAAACTTCAAATTGCACAGCTTTTGTACTGTAAGTCATAACCAAAAAATAAATTAATATGGCTTATACGGTAATTTCAGTATTTCCGGAAACTGTAAATACAGAGAAAATAAAATCAGAATTAAAAAACAAAGGATTTCTCGACGCAGACATTATTGTTTCTAAATCGAGATTTGATGAAGAGTCTTCTACGAATGAATATGAAGATGATGAAAAAACAAAAAGTTTTTGGAATCATGTTTTTGTAAATGATAACGATATTTTAGCAGCTTACAGTAAGGAAAGTGTGGGTAAAATCAATTTGGTGGTTTATGCTTCCAATCTTACAGATGCACAAAATGCAAAAAAAGTTTTAGATCAATATGGAGCATTAAAAATTTATAATAAACCTTCTGTTAATCAGAGTGATTCTGAGTCGACAGGTTTGCCGGAAGATGTTTACAATGGAATTATCGCAAAGGCAAAGCATAATATTTATTTCTTAGATAAAGAAAGAGTATATTCTCCAAACAGTAGAGGAATGGGTGATACCATGGATGGTTTGGGATCTAAAGATTAAAACTGCTTTATAAAAAATAAAAACGACCATCAGACGATGGTCGTTTTGTTATATTTTCCAGGATTTTATTAGCCATCGGTAAATAAGAATATTGACGAAGAAATAAACCATTATCGGAACGATAATAATTATAGGCCAAAGTAAAGGATTAATATACATCGAAAGTAAACCATTGGAAACTTCAGATTTTGCAATAAAATATTGTCCAGCTGCAATCAGTCCTAAGCTTAAAATTAATACAAACATTAAATTCATACTGAATTTCCTACTGATATCGCTCACCATTTTCTTTGGCGAATATCCTAAACTGTTTTTAATGGAAACTTCTTCCTGCTTTTCTAAAAACTGAATCTTTATAAAGCTTACAATGATATACAAACATAAGGCAAAGATGAAAACTCCCAAAACAGCAATTATTTTTAAAACTAAAAATAGTTTTGATTTTATTTTTGCCGAACGGAGACTTTCCTGATTAGATTCGTAGCCGTTTTCTTTCATTTTAGAAACCAGACCTTCATCCCCGGAATCTTTTACCTGTACCAAAACTCTGTTGTAGATTTTGGGCTGTGTCGCAAGCTCAGGTTTTTCTGCCATATTCAGAGAATCAAGAAACTTTTTCGGAATCAGAACGGAATGTATTCTGTCTGAAAGTCCAACCATTTTTCCTTTGTACGTCTTATTCTGCTTATTGACAGTGATGTTGATGTTGACTTCAATTTTCTTGGCAAAATCTTCAGAGATCTGCGGAAGACCTTGGTTTAAAGCAAATCCGTAATTGTAAAGATTCAGATATTCTCTCGAAATAATAATTGGAATTTCGTCACCTTTTACCTGAAACTCTTCATCTGCCAAATCAGAATCAATTGCTTTTAGATCTAAACCTTCAAAATACAGATCAGTATAAAAAGGAATAAAGTCTCCTCCATTTGCAGAAGCTTTAAATTCATTTGCCGAAAAAGGATAAATGGTTTTTACTTCAGACCAGGTTTTAATTTTTGAAATATCATTTTCATTAAATCCAAGAAGCTCTTTTCTTCCGATATTATCCGGAGTGATTTTTTTACTGAATGTTAACCAATAATTGCTGTCGCTGCTTTTACTGCCAAAAAGACGGTTTGCGTTTTCGTACAATTGAAGGCACGACAAAACCAAAATAAAGGCGATAAAAAGCCCAGCGTATAATATGATTGAATTAAAAATTTTCTTCATAAGCTTTTATAAATGAAGAATTTGATAATTGTGCTCAAATGGAAACTCATTCAGCTCAAAAAAGATGACCGAACTTCCGCTTTCTTCTGAGACTTCGTTAATTAACGAGAAAGCAATTTTTTTATTATTCAAATCCAAATGACTGAAACATTCATCATAAATAATAAAATCTGTAGGATTGATGAGGCTTCTCACAATGGCACTTCTCTGGCGTTCTCCATAAGAACAGTTTTCTGCTTTTTTATTCAGAAGGTTTTCTATTCCCAGTCTTTTAGCATATTCTTCCATTTTTGGAATGAAAGGTTTTCGGTCTTTATTAAAAACACGAAGCAGAATATTCTCAGAAATGGTAAGATCTTTAATCAGTCTTACATCCTGAAAAAGCAAGCTGACTCCGTCTTTTCGGTTTTTAACAATTTCTTCCAGATGAAGTTTTTTTACCACTTGTTGGTCATATTTTATACTGCCTTCATACTGAAAATGAGTGCCCAACATGGCTGTAGCCAAAGTAGATTTTCCACTCCCGGAAGGCGCAACAATCAGAAACTTATTTCCTTTTTGGAAGGAAATATTCTTATTCCAGATTTCAGATTGTTCGATATTTCTGGGAGTGAAATATTTAGGGGAGATGTTTTCTAATACTAAATTAGTCATTCATTATAAAATAATACAGTGCATTTTCGTCTTTCTTGTCGAGAGTGATGACCGATTTAGAAACTAAATTGCCGGCATTTTCTTTAGACTCATTTGAGATTTCAATTACTTTTGCAGGTACAGTTTCTCTTCTGTTGTAGTCGCTTCCATCAGACCAAGAGTAAGAAGTAATTCCTGATTTTTTGCTCAACTTAGAATTTTTTGCTGCTTTTTTTGCCTGAAATTGAGCATTAGCACTTTGGTCATCAGAGAAAATGACCTGATTATCTACAATTGTGTATTTTTTGCTTTCACCTAAAGGACCTTGAAGCAATGAGGTAAGAACATCTTTTTTCTTAGGGTTAAATCCTAAAACCATGGCTCTTTTATTGCTGTAATATTCTAAAGTATCTGCAGGATTAGATTTCATATCCATATATGCATAGTCTCCTGTGAAAGTTGTCGTAATGTCTTCTAATGTTTTGTTGGTAGACGCCAGATAATGATTTACAGTAGCTTCAAAACCAGCTTCTTTGATTAGATATCTCATGAAATCTAAACTGAAATAGCCGATAGAAAAAGACTTTGCATTGTCAAGTTCTACATTTTTTACAAGGTCATAGTTGATGTTGTTTTTGTTGTAATATTTCTCAACAATTTTTTTCATATCACTGTTGAAAAATGTTTTGGTATCCATTTCCACTTTTCCTTTATCGAAGCTGAAATCAAAACCAATTCCTGAATCTTTAATCAGTTTATTTACAGCCAGAGTTTCTATATACCCTTTAGAAACATAGCTTGCAACGGCTCCAAGATTCATCCATCCGCTTACATCTTTTCCGCTTACCAAAGATTCGTTTACCTGATCGATGATGACTTTGTTTGAAGTTCCTTTTCTTGCCCAAAAATCGGTAAAGTATTTTTCACTAAGTTTTGCAGCACCTTCTAAAGAATCATACCTTGAATATGAATTGAAAGATTTCTCGCTTGACATGATTGCCATATCTCCTTTAATGCTTCCTGTAATCTTTCCGTCTTCAAAGATAAAATCCTTTTTGTCGATTGTTATTTTAGTTTTGGTAAGATCAGACATGCTTTTCTGAAATTTCGTCTTATCACTGATCCAGAAAAATGCTTTCACATCAGGATCTGAATTCGATTTCCCGGGTTCCACCATAATGTAAAGTGGTTTGTTGGTATCGATACCGGATTCTTTCGGTTTGCTGATCAATTGCAGAACAACTCTTCCTTCATCGTTGAGGTTTTTCTTTTCTTTCAGAATCTTTTCAACAGGAATTTTATCTGAAATAGAGTTTAAATTCACTCTCGATAAACCTAAAGTGGTATCTGTGGTGTATTTTAAAATGTCGTCATTCTTGTTAGAATTACAGGAAAATAGAATCACGAATGCAAATGCGCACAGCAGGGATTTCATTAATGTGTTTTTCATATATTTTTTAGTTAAGAAAACAAATATAGCATTTTCAATGTAATGGAAGTCATTAATAAGTGATAAATAATTTCCCAATTTTTATTTTGTAATTCAAAAAAAATAATATCTTTGCAACTGAAAATCAAGTTTAACCATTAAAAAAACAACGAAGTAATGTTCAAATACAATCAACATTCATCAGTAGGATTGCCTTTTGCAAAGGCGAGGCTTCGTGGTTTGGTACACTCATAGAATAACAGTATATTGAAATATCAAAACCCGAAGTCGAAAGATTTCGGGTTTTTTATTGCGCAATATTTCAAACTCAAAACAGTTTCCCCGAAATCATTTTTTTAAGGAGCTTAATCCCGCTGTCCACTGTATCTTTTTTTGCCAACGCTTTTTTCAAGCCAATGCAAAAAAAGGATGCCGTTTCCATCGGGGCTATTAATAACGCTCTGCCAAAATTAAACCTTAAAGGTTTCAAAAACCTATGAGGTTTGAATAAAACTATTAACTAAAAATTAAGTTGATAAAGATTTAATGTGAAATATTGAAGCCTGACTTCTAATATCTCACCTCTAATTTCTAAAATTAATGGAAAATGATAACCTTCTGTTCTCAAGATTAAGAAGTTTGAGAAGCAGAAAAAGAATTAGTAGAAAAGAATTAGTAAAACAGATAAGAAAAAAGTATAAACGTAGTAATGAGCTTTGGGAATTAAGACGAAATATTCCGTTAATTCCTCTTGAGCAGTCGTATCAAAAGGGATTTGTAAGATTTTTTGCAGTAAGAGACGATGTAAACCGTTCCAAAGACGGAGATTTCTTCGAAGGAATTCTTAACAAAATCAATACAAAAATGTATTCCTCAACCCGAAAATTCTTAAAAAAGAAAAGAAAATTCGGACGGAGAATTTATGTTGATAGGGAACAAAAATTAGTTCAACTTTCAACCCATCAATGGAATGATCCAAATTTGGGTTTAACAACGAGGGAAAGACAATATTTTCTAAAAAAAGAAGAATACAATCCATTCAGAAAAAGATACAACGTTTATTACGAATTCATCGAACCATGGAGATTTGTATTGAGAATAAAACCTTATATGATTACGCATTACAAACCCTTACATTCCGATTTAGAGAAAGAAATCGACGAACTTGATTCTTATTTAGGTCGATATAAAATTCAGGGAATTGTTCATAAAACAATTTATGGCAGACCCAATCCATGGAAAGATAGATACAAACGTGATCTGAAAAAAAGTGTAAAATACTTTCACTACAAAATGTCTGCAACAGAAGCTGCAGAAAGTTTAGAGGACTATGTAGTCCTAAAATTTTAAAACAAAAACAATGGGAAACTTAAAACTAAAAGGAAAAGATATATTAAAATTAGGCTATCCAAACAACCAGAGCATCAACATCGCTTTGGAAGTGATGAAGAGAAACTTCGCAACCAAAAATATTCATTATGTAAAATCTCTTTTAAAGGAAATCCAGCAAAATCCGGAGAATTTCGAAAAAGATTTAACCTTCGGACAAATCGCAGAAGCCCTTCTTTCATCAAAGAAAACAGAAAAAAGAATGTTGAATACAAATCGAACTTCTTTCCAAATTTTCGGAACCAATATTTCAGATGAAGCAAAAAACCAATTGTACACCGCATTGAAACTTCCAATTGCAACGCAGGGAGCTTTGATGCCCGATGCACACAGCGGATACGGACTTCCGATTGGTGGAGTTCTCGCAGTAGAAAACGCGGTAATTCCTTATGGAGTCGGGATGGATATTGGCTGCAGAATGAGCTTGAGTATTTTGGATACCCCTATTTCATATCTGGACGGAGCAAGAGATAAATATGAAAAAGCTCTTGCCGAACATACCAAATTCGGGATGTATGAAACGCATAAATCTCACGTCGATCACGAAATTTTCGACAGAGATACGTTCGATATGATCCCGATTTTGAGAAGATTAAAGGGAAAAGCCATTAAGCAAATGGGAAGTTCCGGCGGTGGAAATCACTTTGTAGAATTCGGGGAAGTTGAAATTACGGAAGAAGACGAACAGATTGGACTTCCAAAAGGAAAATACCTCGGAATTCTTTCTCACAGTGGTTCGCGTGGATTGGGAGCAGAGATCGCTCAATATTATTCAAGAGTGGCGACAGAACAATGTCCGTTGCCGAAAGAAGCCCAAAACTTCGCCTGGCTGGATTTGAACACGCATCTCGGTTTAGAATACTGGACGGCGATGAATTTAGCAGGAGATTACGCTTCAGCCTGTCACGACGATATTCATAGAAGGTTGGTGAAAGCTGTCGGAGGCAGAGTAAAAGCCAGAATCGAGAACCATCACAATTTTGCGTGGAAAGAAATTCACAACGGAAAAGAAGTGATCGTTCACAGAAAAGGCGCCACTCCGGCCAATGAAAATGAATTGGGTATGATCCCCGGATCAATGACGGCAAAAGGTTTCATCGTTTGCGGAAAAGGAAACCCGGATTCGTTGAAATCCGCTTCACATGGTGCAGGACGAGCTTTTTCGAGAGGAGAATGCAGAAGTCTTTTCACTCAAAATGACATCAAAAAAGAATTAAAACTCAAAAATGTCACTTTGATAGGTGGAAATACCGAAGAAGCACCAATGGCATACAAAGACATCAACGAAGTCATGAATGCTCAAAGCGAATTGGTTGATATCCTCGGAACCTTCCAACCTAGAATTGTGAGGATGGATAAGTAAATTGGTTGATAGGTTGTAGTTGTTGGTTGATGGATTTTGACTGACAACTATAAACCATCAGCAATCAACAAAGATTAACAAAAATGGGAGCACCACATAACATAAAAAGATACGGTGAAGTCTGGCCGGAATTTAGAATTCAACACGGACTGGAAATTTTAGAAAAATTAAAAAATAAAGTCATTTTATCAGGAGGCTGGGCGTGGCATTTTATGTCAGAAATAGGACATACGGAATACAAACACGCTCATGACCATAAGGACATTGATATTTTTGTAAATAAAGAAAATGTAGCTGAAGTTGTTATGATACTTCAGCAGGAAGGTTTTCAGAAAGTATGGACTCGTTATGATCATTTGCCAAGTGAAGAAAACTTCCGTAGGTATGAGAAAACAATAGAACTGGAAAACGAAAAATTCCATAGAATAACAATTGATTTCTTTGAAAGAAATGATTTGGAAACTGTCGAAACCAATGGGTTCAAAGTGATGAAACCTGATGTTTTACTTTCATTTTACAGAAATATTCATTCCAGTGATAAATGTTGGGCAGTCATGGCTGCAAAAGAGTTATTGGAAAAAAGGATTGATCCGGTTGGTCATCCAAGATTAAGTGAAATGCCAAAATAACAATGGACAAATTAATACAAATAACCTCGGGAAAAGGACCTTTAGAATGCCAATGGGTAGTAGCAAAAGTTCTGAAGGTCTTTCTTGAGGAAGCAAAACATAATAATATAGATTACGAAATCATTCACCGTGAAAATGGTGATGAAAATCTGACATTGAAATCCGTGACCATCCTTTTAAAAGCAAAAAATGTAAATGAATTTTTAAAAATATGGTTGGGAAGCATTTGTTGGACAGGAAAAAGTACATTCCGGAAACTGCACAAAAGAAGCAATTGGTTCATCGGTGTTTTTGAATTGGAAGGTTTGGAGAAAATTAATTTCAATGAAAAAGATATCCAATTCCAAACAACAAGAAGTCAGGGAAGTGGTGGGCAAAACGTGAATAAAGTGAACACTGCCGTTCGCGCAACTCATGTACCGACGGGACAAAGTGTTTTCGTGCAGGATTCGCGTTCACAATTGGAGAATAAAAAATTGTCTATCACAAGATTAAAAGAAAAAGTGATGGAACAGAATATTATTCAACTTCAAAAGCGAATGCAGGAAACCTGGAACAATCATTTGCAAGTGCAAAGAGGAAATCCGATCCGTACATTTTCCGGAACAGATTTTAAAAAGAATTATCAGGAGAAATCGTTCAAAAAACAAAGAAATGTCCTGAAAAATGAATTAAAAAATTACAAAAATGACCTTAACCAAAAGTAAATACTACTTCGAGGCTTTAGATAATTATCCTTACAGCTTGCCGGATTGTCTGGAAGCATTGAATTATGCACTGTCCTACGATCCGGAGGATGCAGACAGCCTTTGTCTGATGGGAAGAATCTACAGCGAAATGTTGACAGACTATGAAAAAGCAAAGCTGTATTTTGAAGAAGCAATGCAGTGCGATGTGACTAACTTAAATGTTCCACAATATTACATTAAATGTCTTTTGGACAACGAAGATTTCCATGAAGCCGAAAAGCTGATTAACTATTCTTTGAAAATAAAAGGAATAGATAAAGCGACTTTGTGGTTTTACAGATCTCTGCTTTCTGAGAAAAGAGGGAGTTTTCCCAATGCTTTAAAATTTTTAACTGAAGCTGAAAAGTATTGCTTTACATCCCACAGTTTTGATGTTGTAAAAGACCGCAAGAAATTTATAAAATCTAAAATGCCAAAGAAAAAACAAATTAAAAAGAAGAAGGAGACGAAATAAGTCTCCTTTTTTTGTAAATTTAATTATGGAATTTCGATTTGAACTCAAAAAACTTCATTTAAAAGAAACATTCTCAATTGCTTACGGAAATTACAATCATCGTGATGCATTATTAATAGAGCTGTCTCATCAAAATTATAAAGGCTACGGAGAATGCGTTGCGATCGATTATTATCAGATTGATCTTCAAAGTTTTGTTTTGAAATTAAAAGAAATTCAGCCTAAAATTGAAGTTCAGAAAATCATTCATCCGAAAGAATTTTTCCAATTTTTATTAAGTTTAAATCTTCATCCGTTTCTACTTTCTGCGTTGGATTGTGCTTATTGGGATCTTTTCGGGAAACTTGAAAATAAAAGTTTTATTGAATTAAATCAGCTTCCTTCTGAAAATTTGGTTGAAAGTTCAATCACTATTTCCGTCGGAGATATTGATAAACAGATTCAAAAAATTGAGAAAAGCAGTTGGAACAAATTCAAAATGAAATGTAAAGGCTTAGATAAAAGCAATGTTGAGAAACTTTTACGATTAAATAAAAATATCGCTTTAGACTCCAACGCAAGTTTTACGGATGAAGATTGTCTTTGGCTTCAGGAAAATGTTGAAATTCAAAATTTTTCATATCTAGAACAACCAAGACCGATTGATAATTTTCAAATCTTAAAGAAAGATAGTTTCTCCAATTGGATGGCAGATGAAGATTGTCAAAATTTGGATTCTTTGGACGAATTAATTCCTTATTACAAAAGCATCAATATCAAATTAATGAAGTGTGGCGGATTAACTGTTGCTTTAGAAATGATTAAAAAAGCTCGAGAATTAAATTACAAAATCATGATCGGTTGCATGACAGAATCAACAGTCGGAATTTCTGCAGGATGTCTTTTGGCGGGGCTTGTAGATTTTGCAGATTTAGACGGTGCAAATCTTATATCTAATGATTATGCAACAGGAAATTTTGTAGAAAACGGTAAAATTATTCTATCAGGAAAACCAGGTTTAGGAATTAGTTTAAAGTGAATTGTGAATGGTCAATTCGTTTTGCTTGTTAATTAATTTTCTGAACCCTAAAATAAAGGAAAACAAAAATAGACTTTCAAAAGAAAGCCTATTTTTTATTTACAGAAATCAAATAATCATAAACCATTTGATGTTGTTCATCATTCAATTTCGCTTTTGGCGCCATTCTGCTTAAGGTTTTAATCCATCCCTGATCGTCGTGTCTTGCAGGATCAGGTAATTTGTGGCATCTGTTGCATGAGTTTTCAAAAACTGTTTTTCCTTGTGCTAAATGTTCAGCTGAGGTAAATTTAGGACCGGTTACGGCTGTGCTTTTTGGTCCGCAAGAAACCATAAAAACAGATCCTAAAATCATACTTAAAACTAATTTTTTCATGATGATATCTTTTTGTTGGTTGAATCTTTTATTTTTTCACAGACACCACATAATCGTAAACCCACTGATGTTGTTCGTCGGTTAGTTTCGCTTTTGGAGCCATAGAATTCATAATTCCTACCCATTGTACAGAAGTAAATTTGGAGGGTTCTGGCAAATCATGACATCTTTTGCATGCAGTTTCGAAGATTGTTTTTCCTTGTGCTATTTGTTCTGTGGTACTTGTCGCTGATTTTGGAGTTTCGGCTACTGGTGTTGCTTTTGGGGTACAAGATGCTAATAAGACAAGGGTAAATGTTGCGGCTGCAAATAGACTTTTCATATTGTTTTTTAATTGTTTAAAACAAAAATAATGAATTTTGGAGGTGATTGGTATAAAGGTGTATAATTTAGAAGCATTAAAATTAATATGCTTTTTCTCGGATTTTGCAGGTTATTTTTATATTTTTGAATGAATGAAAATTTCAACAGAAGACTTTATAGATGGGATTAAATCAGGCAATAAACGTTTGATTGCAAAAGCCATTACTTTAGTTGAGAGCACAAAACCCGAACATCGAAGTCAGGCGGAAGAACTTTTAAAAAAAATTCTTCCATTAACAGGAAAGTCAATTAGGGTGGGGATCACAGGTGTTCCCGGTGCCGGAAAATCTACTTTTATAGAAAACTTCGGAAGACTAGCGATTTCAAATAATAAAAAAGTAGCGGTTTTAGCCATTGATCCCAGTTCTGCGATTAATAAAGGCAGTATTTTGGGAGATAAAACCAGAATGGAAGAATTGGCAAAAGAAGAAAATGCGTTCATTCGTCCTTCGCCAAGTTCCGGATTTTTAGGTGGCGTTGCCAATACAACTTTTGAAACGATGATGATTTGCGAAGCTGCAGGTTATGATTATATTTTAATTGAAACCGTTGGAGTAGGGCAGTCTGAAGTTTTGGTTTCAGATATTACTGATGTTTTTTTGTTTCTCAAAATTATTGGCGGTGGAGATGAGCTTCAGGGAATTAAGCGTGGAATCATGGAAATGGTTGATATTATTTTCATTAATAAAGTGGAAGAAAGCAATCTGCAAAAAGCCAAAAATACGAGGCTTGAACTAAAACGAGCGTTAGATTTTCTTCCTGCAAAAGAGAAAGACTGGAAAGTTCCTGTTTTACTTGGGTCTGCCTTAAATAATGAAGGATTGAAAGATGTTTATCAAAAAATTGATGATTTTATTTCATTAAAAAAGAATACCAAACGTTTTGATGGGGTACGAACACAACAATCTGAAAAACGCTTTGAATATTGGGTTCAGGAATATATTTTAAGCATGATGAAAAAAAATAACTCTGTGGAGGAAGCTTATATTCAACATAAAAAAAATGCTTCAGACCAGATTTCCAATCCTAGTACCGAAGCAAAATTATTTGTAGAAAAGTTTTTAAGAGATTCGAAATCCGAGATTTGAGATCCGAGATTCGAGTTTCGAGTTTTCAAGATTCTTGGAATATTTAATAAGTATATTTTTCAATATTTAAAACTCGTATCACGAAACCCGAACCATGATTAAAGTTTTTCTTTTTCTTTCGTTTCTTCATTTTTAGAAATGTATCCATCATAAGAAATCGGCTGTCTGTCGTTGCTTCTTATTGATGTTGAAGCTCTTCCGTTTTTATAAATTTCAATATTGATATCAGAAACATGTTTCACATCATTAGGTTTGATTTTGTAAACCCAATTTCCTTTTTTACTTTGAGTTTTTGTCACGGCATAATCTTTTGAAGTAAATCGGTAGCTGTTATCAGAAGTACCGTATGTTGATGTAAAAGCTCTTCCAAAATAAGGAAGTGTAACTTCCATCACTCCTTTTTTTATTTCGATGCCATAACTTTCACCTGAAATCTGAAATGTACGAAGTTGGGTTGCGTTTGGCATAGAGTTTACCACATTGATAACATCGTAATTCATTGGATTTGCTTTTTCAGCATGAAAAGTAAACTCATCAGAACTGACCAGATTGTTTACTATTTGTGGATCAGTATTTTGCGAAGCACAATTCTGAAAAAGGAATATGAAAGCAAAAAAGGATATTATTTTTATATAATTTTTCATAAGATTAAATTTAGTAAATTTATACATCAAAATGTATGCAAAAACGAATTTCAAAATATTTTTTGGAATAGAAATTGTTAAGGTTCAATTATAATAGGCATAATTATGAAAATTACTCATTTATTAGGAATTGGAGCAGCTACTTTGGCGGTTGCAGCGTGTACAACAAATCCGATGACAGGAAGAAAATCTCTGCAAATAGGGACTCTTAATCCTCAAATAACTTCTTCGGCTGTTCAACAATATCAACAAACTTTAAAAGAATCGAAAGTTGTGACTGGAGCTCAGTCTCAAATGGTTAAAAAAGTAGGAAATAAAATAAAAACGGCAGCTGAAAAATACTATGCAAGTATAGGTAGAAGTGCAGATTTGTCAGGTTATCAGTGGGAATTTAATCTTCTTCAAGATAATCAGGTTAATGCATGGTGTATGCCGGGCGGAAAAGTGGCGGTTTATACCGGAATTCTTCCAGTTACTAAAGACGAAACAGGTCTTGCTGTAGTGATGGGACACGAGGTTTCTCATGCTTTGGCGGGTCACGGTAACGAAAGAATTTCACAGGCAATGGTTGCACAATATGGAGGTGCACTTTTAGGAAGCACCATTTCAAATGCACAATGGTCAAGTGTTTTTCAACAAGTTTATCCTGTTGGATCACAAGTCGCTCTTTTAAAATACGGAAGAACTCAGGAATCTGAAGCAGATGAAATGGGATTAAATTTAATGGCGATTGCGGGATATGATCCACGTCAGGCGATACCGTTCTGGCAGAGAATGGAAGCTTCTTCTTCGGGAGCTAGACAGCCGGAGTTTTTATCGACTCACCCAAGTCCAGGAACCCGAGTTGGAGATATTCAGAAAGATTTACCAAAAGCTTTAGAATATTATAAAACAGCGGGAGGAAAGATTTAATGTAATTCAATTTTTAAGTTTTCAATTAAATAGTTTAGCTGAAAGAATTTTCCTCAAATTTTATAAATCAATATTCACCACAAACACACTATTATGAAAAGTATTTCGATTATAGGAATGATACTTCTTGCAGTGTCTGCCTTACTTTTTTATCTGACAACGGACTTTACTGTTGAGAAAATTACAATTTCACATGTAATGGGAGTTATGGCCGGAATTGGAATTGGTTTGATCTTCGGCGGAATGATTGGTTATGTAAGTAAAGGGAGTGCTATAAAGGCAGAAGCCAAAAGAAAAGAGTTTAAACAACTTCAAAAAGAAAAAGAAGAACTTGAAAAGCAAGCTATTGAAATTGAAAAACGTCAGGCTGAGCTTGAACAAGAAAATAAAAATCCTCAAATTTAAATTTGAGGATTTTTTATGATTAAATATAATTAGAATTTATATCCTAAACCTAACAAAAATAAGCTTGATCTGTTGTCATAATTGATTTCCTGACTTGATCCTGCAACATTGTTGATGAATTTTCTCTGATCTTTAGAAAAAGCACCTTCGTATCTCGCTGAAAGGATTAGCTTTTTGATTTCGCTTTGTACACCCAATTGGTAACCTACAGTGAATTCTTTAGCATCTACTTTCTGTACGAAATTATCAAAATCATCGCTTTTAGCTAAGTTGAAACTTCCAACAGGACCTGCATAAGCACTTAATAAATTCCCCAACACATTTACCCCAACCAAAACAGGGATATCTACTCTGCTGTTTTTGGCTTTAATAGTAGTTTGAGCTGCATTTATATCATTTTGTACGGTAACTTCATTGCTGAAATTGGTATAATAAATTTCCGGCATTACATATAATGCAGTTGGTAAATCGATTTTTAAAGATAAGCCAACATTAAATCCGGTAATGTTTTTTCCTTTCTGCTCTACAGCACTTGTTGCGGCTGTTTTAAGATTTTTCCAAGAAGCTGAGCTTGTTGGGATCAATACATTTGCTTTACCAGCGAGTGAAATCTGTGCCGAAGCAAATACTGAAAAGCCTATAAATGCTGCGCTAATTATTTTTTTCATTATCGTCTATTTTTGTAATAGTATTCTCAATTGTTTTATTGTTCTCTAGAAGATATTCTCGCAATTCTTTAAATAATTCTGATGAATAAACGAAATCGATTAGATTTTTATTGCCTGCAGTAATCAGGATGTCTTTGTTACCTTCCCATTCTTTTATGCCCAATCTCAGATATACAATTTTCTCGCCAATTGTCATTACCGAGTTCATATCGTGAGTGTTGATGATGGTTGTGGTATTGTATTCTTTGGTAATTTCAAGCAACAAATCATCAATTACATTAGAAGTATAGGGATCTAATCCTGAATTGGGTTCATCACAGAAAAGATATTTTGGATGGTTTACAATCGCTCTTGCAATTGCCACACGCTTCTGCATACCCCCGGAAATTTCAGATGGAAACTTCCTGTTGGCTTTATCTAAATGTACTCTTCCGATTACCTCAAAAACTCTTCTTTTCTTTTCTCTGAACGTTAAATTGGTAAACATATCAAGCGGAAACATGATGTTTTCTTCAACAGTTAAAGAATCAAACAATGCACTTCCCTGAAATAATGTTCCGATTTCGGATCGTAAATGCTGTTTTTCTTCACGATTCATTACGTTGATATCTCTGCCGTCGAACAAAATTTCTCCGGATGATGGTTGATAAACGTTTAATAAACTTTTAAGAAAAACGGTTTTCCCTGATCCACTCTGCCCAATAATAAGGTTTGTTTTACCTTTTTCGAAGGTGGTTGAAATTCCTTTAAGCACTTCAACATCACCAAAACTCTTTTTAAGATTTTTTACCTCAATCATCAGCTTAATATTAATTGTGTTAAAATTAATTCGGAAATAATGATAAATACCATCGTCCAAACCACAGCTTGTGTACTTGCTCTACCTACTTCCAATGAGCCACCTTTCACAAAATATCCAAAATAGGAAGGAACAGTGGCAATTACAAATGCAAAAACAATCGTCTTTGCAAATGCATAATAAATGAAAAGATTAGGCATATACATTTGGATACCTGTGATGTAATCTGCAGTCGTCCAGTTACCAGTAAGTATCCCGGCAATATAACCTCCACCAATACCAAAAACGATACTGATTGCAATCAAAAGTGGATTAAAAATAAGACAGGCAATAATTTTGGGTAAAATTAAAAAATTAGGAGAGTTTACTCCCATAATATCTAAAGCATCAATCTGTTCCGAAACACGCATTGTACCAATAGTGGAAGCAATATATGAACCTACTTTTCCTGCTAAAATTAAACTGATAATAGTAGGAGCAAACTCTAATACTAAAACTGCTTTGGTTGCATAACCAACAAATGCAGGTGGAATAGGGAATGATGATGCATCAAAATTGTTAAACATCTGAATGGCAACTACGGCTCCTACGAAGATCGACGTGAAAATGACCAACCCAAACGAGTTGACTCCCAAGTCATTGATTTCTCGCATAAATAGCTTCCAAAAAACTCTCATTTTCTGAGGTTTCTGAAGAGATTTACCGATAAGAATCATGTATTCTCCGACGGCTGTAAAAAACTTTTTTAACATTCTGCTAAATTAGACTATTTTTATTTAATTTGTTTAAGACTGAGGTTCAGACTAAGCCTGAGTTTGACGCCAAAATTTAAAATTATTTTAACGTAACCTCGTCTTATTTTGCATTTTTATCTCCTTTTATAACCAATAAAATGGTTTTTAAAATAATCACGATATCTAAAATGAAGCTCCAGTTTCTGATATAGAATGCATCAGCAAGAATTCTCTTGTTCATTTCAATTTCCACATCTCCAGCATCACCTCGTAAACCATTTACTTGAGCTAATCCTGTAATTCCGGGACTGACTAAACTTCTTAAGCTGTATCTTCCAATCTTTGGTTTGTAATAATTATCAACAGCCAACATATGTGGTCTAGGTCCTACAATAGACATTTCACCTTTCAGGACATTGATAAACTGTGGCATTTCATCAAGGCTTGTTTTCCTTAAAAATTTTCCTATTTTGGTAATTCTTGTATCGTTTACACCTGTTGTTTTAGATGAAGACTCTTCATTTACAACCATGGTTCTGAATTTAAGACAATTAAAAACCTCCTCATGAAAACCATATCGTTTCTGAACAAAAAATACAGGTCCTTTAGAACTCTTTTTAATTAAAATTACAATAATGGGAAATAACCACGAACAAATGAATAGCAAAACCAAGACCGAAAAGATAATGTCGAAGGCTCTTTTCAATAAAAAGTTAGAATAATAGTCTAAAGGGTATTTTGCCTGAGTTAAAATCGGCTGGGTTTGAATATATCCTAAATCATAAAAGAAAAAATTGTTCTTCGAGATATTCGGAATCAAAGAAATGTGTACTTTGTTGGCTTCTGCCAATCTGAACAGCTTATCCTCCATTTCATTGCTAAAAGAATTTTCTGTAGAAATAAATAAGGTGTGGATTCCGTTTCTTTTCCAAAATTCTACCAATTCTTCAGTATTTAGTTCAGATAAATTATAATTAAATATTTTGTAACCAAAATCTTTTCTGTCTTCAATTATTTTCTTTAAGACTTCCGTTGATTTATTTTCACTTAGAAACATCACATTCCTGTGGTTGACTCCCATTGCTCTGATGTATCTTATCAAAAAATAGATAGCAGATTTTAAGGAAAATATAAAAACAAAAAGATAAAGTGACAGCCAAGTGAGTTCCGAACCAAAAAACTGATTACCGCTTACTTTTCGAATCAATACCAAACCTATTATAAATAAAAGAAAATGAATAATAATACGCTCTACAAAAAGTATATAGGTAAGGTTTCTGGATATATTATAAATTTTGGTTCTTCCGCTTAATAAAACCCAAAATGAGATTACAAGAAGTAAAGGAAAAGAGGTTTCGTACCATAGTTCCCGATTATGAATCAAATCCCGAGAGGTATTAAAAAAATAAAATACAAAAACACCTGCAAGAACCAAAAGGTCAAGCAATATGATAATTGATTTTAGATAACGGGAATATCGGATTTTTTGCATCTTCTCTAATGATAGGTAGAGGCTAATATAAACACTTTACGGGATATTCAGATACTTGTGAGTCTGAACCGACGCTTGCCAACGCGGATTTGCAAGGATGAAATCGGTAATCTTAGGATACATCTCATCTCTTTTGCTCCATTCACTCTGAAGATATAGCCTGCAGTTTTCAGAAACTTTTGCAGCCTGCTCGTCGGCAAACTTAAAATCATTATTATTAAAAACAATCATTTTAAGCTCGTGAGCTTTAGTATAAATTTCTTCTTTCGGAAGGCCGGTTTTCTTTGGTGAAAGAGTAATCCAGTCGATTTGTCCGCTTATCGGATAAGCTCCTGAAGTTTCGATATGTATGGTACAGCCTAATTCTTTTAATTTAGAAGTCAAAATATCTAAATTCCACATTAATGGTTCACCACCGGTCAAAACAACAATTTTACAATGTTTTGCGGCGGTTTCTGCAATTTCTTCAGCATTCATTAAAGGGTGAAGGGTGGGATCCCAACTTTCTTTCACGTCACACCAATGGCAGCCGACATCGCAACCGCCCAATCTGATGAAATAAGCTGCTTTTCCAGTGTGTGCACCTTCTCCCTGAATAGTATAAAAATGCTCCATCACAGGGAGCATTTTACCTTCTTTTAATAATATATCTTCTTCTTTATTCATTTCAAATTAGTCGTTATAGACCGAAGTCTTATAAGCAATGATGGTATTTTTCATCAACATCGCTCTTGTCATAGGTCCAACTCCTCCAGGAACAGGCGTAATCCAGCTTGCTTTTGCTGCACAACTGTCGAAATCAACGTCACCTGCCAAATAATATCCTTTTGGAGAGTCGTCGTCTACTCTTGTAATACCTACATCAACAATTACAGCTCCGTTTTTGATCATTTCACCTTTCAAAAAGTGTGGATCTCCTAAAGCGGTAATAACGATGTCTGCTTTTTTAGTGTATTCTTCGATGTCTTTTGTGTAAGAGTGTGTAAGAGTAACCGTAGAATTTCCAGGGAAATCTTTTCTTCCCATCAAGATACTCATGGGTCTTCCGACGATTTTACTTCTACCAATGATGACACAGTCTTTACCTTTGGTTTCAATATTGTATCTTTCCAATAATGTTAAAATTCCGAATGGAGTAGCTGGTAAGAAAGTATCCATTTCCAATGCCATTTTTCCGAAATTTGTAGGGTGGAAACCATCAACGTCTTTTCTTGGATCGATCGCATTAATGATTTTCTCCTGATCAACCTGATCGGGTAATGGCAACTGAACGATAAATCCGTCTACAGATTTATCTTTATTAAGTTCCTCAATTTTTTCCAATAATTCAGACTCAGAAACCGTGCTTGGAAACTTAACTAAGCTCGATTGAAAACCAACTTCTTCACAGTCTTTCACTTTAGCATTTACATACGCTTTACTAGCTCCGTTGTTTCCTACAAGGATTGCTACCAAATGTGGTGCTCTTCTTTTGTTTTGTAGAATTTTATCAACTTCAACTTTGATTTCTGCTTTTATTTCTTTGGATACTTTTAATCCGTCAAGAATTTCTGCCATTTTTACTTTTATTAGATTTTTACTTATTTCCTTTATAATAATTAATCAACCCATTTGTTGAAGAATCGTGAGAACTAATTGCATCGCTGTTTTCAAGTTCCGGCAAGATTTTGTTTGCTAAAACTTTTCCTAATTCCACACCAAATTGGTCAAAACTGAAAATATTCCAAATTACACCTTGTACGAAAATTTTATGTTCATACATTGCAATCAACTGCCCTAATGAAAATGGATTTAATTCCTTGAACATGATTGAGTTAGTTGGTGTGTTTCCATGAAAGACTTTATAGTTTAACAAGAAATCTATTTCTTCTTCAGATTTTCCTGAAGCTTTTAATTCTGCTTCCACTTCTTCTTCATTTTTACCAAAAGCTAAAGCTTCAGTTTGAGCGAAAAAATTTGCCAATAGTTTATCCTGATGATCAGAAACTTTGTTTGGACTTTTCGCATAGGCGATAAAGTCAGCAGGAATCAATTCTGTTCCCTGGTGAATCAATTGGTAGAAAGCATGTTGTCCATTTGTTCCAGGCTCACCCCAAATGATTGGTCCTGTTTCGTATTCTACAAACTCTCCATTTCTGTCCACACATTTTCCGTTGCTTTCCATGTCACCTTGCTGAAGATATGCTGCAAATCTGTCAAGATATTGAGAGTAAGGAAGAATTGCATAAGTTGTCGCCGCATAGAAATTACGATACCAAATTCCCATTAATCCCATTAAAACAGGAACGTTTTCTGAAAAATCTACTGTCTGGAAATGTTGATCTGTATTTTCAGCACCCTTTAATAATTGCTCGAAATTTTCATATCCAACTGAAAGAACGATACTTAAACCAATTGCACTCCATAATGAATATCTTCCGCCAACCCAGTCCCAGAATTCGAAGATATTTTCTTCTGCAATTCCGAAGTCTTTAACTGCTTGAACGTTAGTTGATAAAGCTACGAAGTGTTTTGCTACATCTCCCTGTTTTCCAGCTTTTAAGAACCAGTCTTTTGCAGAATTGGCATTCGTCATTGTCTCCTGAGTTGTAAACGTTTTAGAAGCAATGATAAATAGAGTTGTTTCAGGATTTAAATTCTTGACAACTTCAGCGATATGATTTCCGTCTACATTGGAAACAAAATGCACATCTAATCTCGTTTTAAAATGCTTTAAAGCCGAAACTACCATTACAGGTCCCAGATCAGAACCTCCAATTCCTATATTAACAATGTCAGTAATCTCTTTTCCGCTGAAACCTTTGTGCTCTCCTGAAATAATTTTTTCAGAGAAAGATTTCATGTGATCCAAAACTCTTTTGATTTGAGGCTTGATATTTTCACCGTCAACCAATATTTCCTTATCAGAAAAATCTCTTAATGCTGTATGCAAAACTGCTCTTCCTTCTGTTTCGTTAATTTTATCTCCAGAAAACATTTTAGAAATCGCATCTTTTAACTGACATTCTTCTGCAAGATTCAAAAGAAGTTCTTTAGTTTTAGAATCGATTAAATTTTTAGAATAATCGAATAGAAAATTGTCTTTTTTGATAGAAAACTCTTCAAAACGATTTGGGTTATATTGAAAAAGAGTTCTCAACTCAAAATCATTATTTCCAAAGTGTTCGTCAAGAGCTTTCCAGCTATTGGTTTGTGTAGGATTTATTTTTGATTGCATATAGAGGTGATTATAAGATTTAGGAATTTTTTTTAATAAATCCACTAAAACTTAATAGTTAAATTTCAATCTGCAAATTTACGGAATTTTCGAACAATGATGTTAATTGAGAATTAAAAATCAACTTACCAGTGAGTTTTGCTGAGATACATTTTAGATAAATCAGAAAAACCTCTACAAAATGCAGAGGTTAGATAATATTTATATGAATAACCAAAAGGTTAGGATGCCAAGTTTATTCTTTGTCGACTTGAATTGACTTCTTATTAGATTTATTTTTTCTATAAAAGTAAAATGCAATACCAGCAATAATTACAATCGGCCAAATTGCTACCAGCCCTACAAGAATTCTTTGGATTAAATAAAAACCTTCCACAAAAGCATTTTTCACATCATAGATGAAATTGAATTTATATTTATTGTCAATGTTTTTTGAATTGGTTACGGCAATTTCTGCAATGCGAAGCTTTGGTTCTTTTATATAAATATCAACGGTGCTGTACTTTAAATTGTCGGTTACATCAAGATTTGCGAGCTGTTGCTGGTTTTCTTCAGACATATTCTCGTCGCTCATTTTCACTTTATCTTTTGTGGTGTTGAGTTCAGAAATATTCTCGCTGGTTTTTTTAATTCTTTTGTCTTCCATTTCAGCATACTTAATGTTTGAAGTCACATCTTCGGCATTAATAATTCTGGAATTCAGGAAGAGTTTTTTATCATTGATTAAGGTTAAAAGTTCCCCCAATTTTGAAGTGGGAACTCTTACCTGCATAGAATTTTCAGTCTGATATTTTTTCACAAGCATTGCGTCTACATCAGAAGTATTATAAGTTTCCTCTGAAATCACTCTGCTTTGTAAATCGCTGTGGGTAACAAATCCACCAAGTTCCTGCACTGATTTCTCAATGGAAATAGTTGCATCATAAACATCTTTTACTTCCATGTTTACATTGGCTGTCTTGATGAATTGCTTGTCTTTTACGGACATCGTTGCAACTGACGAAACGCTATCAGAAATATTTATCGAAGCTGAATCTGCTGCTACAGACATTTCATAATCACTCGTGGTTGCTTCACCTTTTTTGCATGAATAAATTCCTAAAAGAAGAACTGTTGCAATGGTTAATCTGATGCAAGTCGTTTTCATAGTATTGATTTTTTAATATTTTGCTTACTTCAAAGTTGAGAACGAAACCTTTGTAATGTTTGAAAATAGAAAGTAAAAAATTTGTAAATAAAACATCTGGTTTAAATCATTGAAAATCAGCGTTTTGTAAAACGTTGAAGTCCGTGTCTGTGGTATTTCGGATTGATTTTTGCTTAAATTTTACAAATCAAACCAAAATCAATATGTCTAATACTTTTTCCAAAATCAGAAACGCCATAGAATTATTTAAATCAATCGATTTTGATCAGCTAAGTCAAATTTCGCAAAAAGTAAATCTCCCCAAGCTCATGGAAAACTTTTCCAAATTGGATGATAAACAGCTCAGCGGAATGATGAAAATGCTCGACCCGAATAAAAAGAAAAAAGAACTTCCGCCTATTGACGGAGATTTCTACGACATTTATCACACTTTAACACCAGAACAAATAGAAGTTCAGCTGAAAGTAAGAGCGTTCATGGAAAAAGAAGTGAAACCTTTAGTAAATCATTACTGGCTGCGAGATGAATTTCCTCATGAATTAATTCCTAAATTCCAAAAATTAGATATTTGCGGCGTAACATACGAAGGTTACGGCTGCAAGGGAATGCCTTTTCTGATGGAAGGAGTTATCGCAATGGAAATGGCAAGAATTGATGCATCAATAGCTACCTTTTTCGGAGTACAATCTGGTTTGGCAATGGGCTCCATTTATATCTGCGGTTCTGAAGAACAAAAACAAAAATGGCTTCCCCAAATGCAGAAATTTGAAAAAATTGGAGCATTCGGTTTAACAGAACCTGAAGTTGGCTCAGGAGCAGCAGGCGGATTGACGGTGACCTGCAAGAAAACTCCAGAAGGCTGGATTTTAAACGGACAAAAAAAATGGATTGGAAACGCAACGTTTGCAGATTTAATTATTATTTGGGCAAGAGATTTAGATGATGGTGAAGTGAAAGGTTTCATCGTTGAAAAAGATAATCCGGGATATTCTGTTGAGAAAATTAAAGGGAAAATGGCTTTAAGAATCGTTCAAAATGGTTTGATTACCTTAAAAGATTGTATCGTTACAGAAGAAAATCGTTTGCAAAATGCTAACTCCTTCAAAGACACTGCAAAAGTTTTAAGGATGACCAGAGCTGGAGTTGCGTGGATGGCGACAGGTTGTGCAAGAGGAGCTTATGAAAGCGCATTAGATTATACAAGAACAAGAGAACAATTTGGAAAACCGATTGCTTCTTTTCAAATGATTCAAGGGCATTTGGTGGAAATGCTATCAAATTTAACAGCAATGCAGACTATGGTTTTCAGACTTTCAGAAATGCAGGATGAAGGAATTTTGAAAGATGAACACGCTTCTTTAGCGAAAGTTTTCTGTACCATGAGAACAAGAGACATTGTTTCGAGAGCACGAGAAGTTTTAGGCGGAAACGGAATTCTACTTGAATATGATGTCGCAAGATTCGTTGCCGATGCAGAAGCCATTTATTCTTACGAAGGAACGAAAGAAATCAATTCATTGATTGTGGGTCGCTCGATTACCGGTTTCAGTGCATTTGTTTAATTAATGTAAATGGTCAATTGTCAATTCGCTTTGCTTGTCAATTTTTAAATTCACTTGCTGAGCAAAATAGACAATTGACTTTTCTATTTCAGCAAAGCTTTATATTTGTCTTTATTATCGATAATCATCCAGAGGTTAATTATAAAAAGAACTGCTGCAATCGACATTCCTACGGTAGATTTATCCATCGTGAAAACATGAATTACAATTCCTACCATTACAGGGAGAATCACAATAGCTCCTAAAGCTCTTGTTTTTGGAAAGATAAATAATAAGCCGCCAATAATTTCTACAGCACCCACTAATGGCATCAACCAGAAGATTTTTTCAAATGCAGCGAAAAGTTCCATTTGCTCTGGAGTGGGTTTCTCCATTGGCATATAATTGAGGAACTTGTTTAATCCGGCATTAATAAACATTAATCCGAAAAGAAGACTGACAATAAATTTAATAATTTTCATGAGATGATTTTTTATTAAAATTAAATAAAAATCTATTTCGTTGTGAAAAAATCAATGAAAATTAAATTTAATGTAGAATGATTCATTATTTATTACCAATTACCCATATCTTAATCCATTTCTTTTAATGTGATATTTTTAGAGATTTTGTAAGATTTTTTCTTTTTATTGGGTTTTTCATCTTCACCAAGCAATTTCCCCCATGGTTTTAAACCGTCTACTCTTTCAAAAATAATTTTAATGATGGCAATTGCAGGAATACAAAGAAACATTCCTGAGATTCCCCACAGGTGTTCTCCTAAAAGAATTCCTATGAAAGAAAATAATGCGTTGATTTTCACTTTTGAACCTACCACAAAAGGCAGTACGATATTTCCGTCGATGACATGAACAATGACATAGCCAATTGCTACATAAACGCAAGAGGAAACAGTACCGGTTGCAAATGCGATAAAACAAGATATTAATAACGAAATAGCAATTCCGATGTAAGGAATTACATTTAATAATCCTGTCAAAACACCTAATAAAATTGCATATTTTACTCCTAAAATAGTAAGAACTATTGTGGTAAGCACAGAAACGATAATCACCTGAAGACAAAGTCCTATGATGTATCTTTTAGTCATGATTCTCACTTCAGAAACAACTTCTTGTACACTTGCTTTATGTTTTTCGTTGAAAACATTAACGATGAAGTTATTTAAAATCCTTCTGTAATTTAATATAAATACAAAAAACAGAATGAAGAATGCCAAAAAACCTAAACTTGTAGAAAAAACTCCAAAAGTAAACCCTAAAATCACTCCCGAAGAAGATAAAAGTTTGGCTAAGCCTTGATCTAAATAATCAAACTGTTCGTCGATTTTCACATTAAAAGTCTGTGATACCCAATTTTGCAGATTATGAAAAACCAAATTAAACTGTTTACTGAGATGTGGAAGGTCTCTACTGAAGCTTGAAAGTTGTGAACCGAAGAAAAAGATCATTCCTGTAAGAATAATCAACATCATCATTACCGAAACAATTGTAGAGACAGATCTCGGGAACTTTAATTTTCGCTCCATAAAATTAGCAAGCGGTAAAAAAAGCATGGCCATTAAAAATGCCAAAAAAAACGGAGCCAAAATACTCTGTCCCAATTTGATGAGGTAACCGATTCCGATGATGGAAATTACTGCCAATGCAAGTTTCAGGAGAAATGGAAGTTTGATAAAATTCATAATTAAAAATCTGCTGTATAAAAATAATAAAACCCCACCGTTTTCAGATGAGGTTTTACATTTATTGTTGAAAATTTATTTTTCGATTGCCAGTTCCAGTACTTCTTTCATCCAGCTTACGTAGTTTACTTTCAGGTTTTTCAGATAATCCTGTTTTATTTCTTCTACATCTTTTCTGTTGGCCTCGCAGAGAATCACTTCTTTGATTCCAGCTCTTGTTGCTGCCAATAATTTTTCTTTAATTCCGCCTACAGGAAGTACTTTTCCTCTTAGTGTAATCTCGCCGGTCATTGCAAGATGAGGTTTTACTTTTTTATTTTTAAAAGAAGAAACCATAGAAGTTAGCATTGCAATTCCCGCAGAAGGTCCGTCTTTTGGCGTTGCACCTTCCGGGACATGAACGTGGATGTTTTTCTTTTCCAGATCGTCTTCGCTAATTCCCAGGTCTTCATGCTTGGCTTTGATGTATTCCAACGCAATTGTGGCAGATTCTTTCATTACTGTTCCCAAGTTTCCGGTCATCGTAAGATTTCCTTTTCCGTTGCTGGTAATACTTTCTATAAAAAGAATGTCTCCACCAACGCTAGTCCAAGCCAATCCGGTTACTACTCCAGGAACATCGGTTAATTCAGATAAGCTTTTCGGTCTTGGAACGCCTAAGATTTCATCAACCTTGTCAACCGTAATTTTAGCATCATATTCTCTTGTCAAAGCTGTTTGCAAAGCAACCCAACGTGCGAGTGCAGCAATTCTTTTTTCTAAAGTTCTTACGCCGCTTTCTGAAGTGTGTGCTTCGATGATATGTTTAAGCTCAGGATTTCCCAATTTGAAAGATTTTGCTGTCAAACCGTTTTCCTCCTGTTGTTTTTTAATTAAATGTCTTTTGGCGATTTCAATTTTTTCCTCCAAAGTGTAGCCTGCAATCTGAATGATTTCCATTCTGTCTAAAAGCGGAGTCTGAATGGTGGAAAGTGAGTTTGCTGTTGCCAAAAACATCACTTTAGACAAATCATAACCTATTTCAAGAAAGTTGTCGTAGAAAGAACTGTTTTGTTCAGGATCAAGAACTTCAAGCAATGCTGAGCTCGGATCACCGTGCATTCCTTTTCCTACTTTATCGATTTCGTCTAGGACAATCACCGGGTTTGAAGTACCCGATTTTTTTATGGACTGAAGGATTCTTCCGGCCATTGCACCAATATAGGTTTTTCGGTGACCACGGATTTCACTTTCGTCATGAAGTCCGCCTAAAGACACACGTACATATTTTCTTCCCAAAGCATCAGCAACAGATTTTCCTAAAGATGTTTTACCAACTCCGGGAGGACCTACCAATAACAAAATTGGGGATTTCATGTTATTTTTCAATTTTAAAACAGCCATGTGTTCCAAAATTCTTTTCTTAATATCTTCTAAACCAAAATGAGCTTTATCTAAAACTTTTTCTGCTTTTTCTATATCAAAAGTATCTTTTGTGAAGGTCTCCCACGGTAAATCGGTAAAGAAATCCAAATAATTTCTCTGAACATTATAATCCGGAGAATTTGGGTTTTGTCTTTGCAATCTGCCTATTTCCTTCTGGAAATGTTCTTCAACTTCTGGTTTCCAGTTTTTTTCGCTTCCTTTTTTAAGTAAATCTTCTACATCGCTTTCCGGACCGCCACCTAATTCATCCTGAATGGTTCTGATCTGTTGGTTTAAGAAATATTCTCTCTGTTGCTTATCAAGATCTTTAGAAGTTTTTTGGTGGATTTGATTTCTCAATTCCAGCTTTCGGAAGTCCTCATGCATCATTTCGTAGCACTTTTTAGCTCTTTCCATCAGGCTTTTTTCTTCCAAAAGTTTTTGCTTTTCCAAATAAGGGAAATTGGCATTCGTGCTTACAAAATTCAGCAAATCTTCGTTGTTGCTAATGTTTTTTATAGCAAAGTTTGCCGCATTCGGAATATTAGGATCAAGGTCAATAATTTTTAAAGCTAAATCTTTAATATTTTCCAGCAATGCTTCGTATTCTTCCTTATTTTTGGCTTTCATATCTTTTAATTTAGATATTTCGGCTTTAAAATAAGGTTGAGATTCTACGATTTTTTTAACCTTAAATCTGTGAAATCCTTTGGTGATAGCGGTGATGTTTCCTTCCGGAAGTTTAATAATCTTAATGATTTTGGCTAAAGTTCCCGTGTGATAAAGATCTTTTTCGGTAGGTTGCTCGATGTCAGAATTTTTCTGACTTACAATTCCGATATAATCACCATTTTGCTGTGCTTCTTCAAGCAGCTGTATTGAGGTCTTTCTTCCCGCGGTGATAGGAATTACCACATTCGGGAACATGACCATGTTTCTTACCGGAAGTATAGGGAAGATGTTTTGCCCAGAGCTTTTCTCATTATCCATATTCAGGTCAGAAAGGTTGATTTCTTCGGCTACAATGTTAAAACCGTCGCCAAGAATATCATCAAAATTTATATCTTCAAATTCTGTCATAATAAATCGAATGACAAATTGTCATTTTTCAGTTTAAGTCGTTACAATGATATTTCACAATTTGCTTAGAGAAAGCAATATGTATGAACTGTATATAAAGTTGACAATATTAATGCCATTTGCTAATCATCAAAAAATACGGTCAAAATTTCCATTTTAACAGTATTTGAATTTTAAAAATTAAAAACACGACTTATATTTCTGTAATTTCTTAAAAATGTGTATTTTCGCACACTGATATAAAAACTATATTTATAAAATGGCAATTTTAGGACAGATTAGGAGTAGACCTTGGCTTTTGATGGGAATGATCGCATTGGCGCTTTTAGCGTTTTTGGTAAACCCGGAAAGCATTGATAAGGTTTTTGGTAAAAACCCTGATGTTTTAGGAAAAGTAAATGGTGAGAAAATTACTCGTGAGGAGTATAATGACCAACTTTTTGTATTACAGCAGCAAGCAGAACAGCAAGGTCAGCCCAAAAACGGACTTGAAGAACAGGCTTGGCAACTACTTGTACAGTCGAAATTGGTAAAGCAACAATTTGAAAAAATGGGCTTCGAAATGACAGATGATCTATTCTGGAATCAGCTTCAGTTTGATCAAATGTTTGCACAAAACCAACAGCTTTTTGACGAAAAAGGGAATTTCAAGCTTCAGGAATTAAAAAAAGAAATTGAAACTCTACAGAATACAAACCCTGAAGGATACAATCAATGGTTGAAGACTAGAAAGACTATTGAGTACAGAATTATGGCAAGACAGGTTTTTGCTAATGTTTCTGCAGGTATTACTACAGGTAAAAAAGAAGCTGAAGAATTGATGAAAGAAAGAGATCAGCTTGCTGATATCGATTTTGTAAAAGTAGATTATGCTTCTTATCTTCAGAAAAATAAAATCAAAGTTACGACTGAAGATTTGGCTAATTATATTAAAGCACATCCGGTACAGTTTAAAACTGAACCAAGCAGAAATTTAGGAATTGCATTTTTTCCTTCTCAGCCAAGTCCGGCGGATGAAGCTGCAGTGCAGAAAGATATTACCAAAATATTTTCTGGTGGTACTGATGCAAGTGGTGGAAAAGAAAACTTCCAGAACACGACTAATGATTCTATGTTTGTAATGGCAAACTCAGATATGCCTTACAACAATGCTTATGTTCAGGCAAACCAAATGCCTCAAGGATTGCAGGGGAAAATTGAAACTGCAGCAATCGGACAGGTTTTCGGACCTTACAAAGAGCAGAATCTTTATGTATTGTCTAAATTAATTGACAAAAAACCTTCAGATTCTACGTTGTCAAATCATATCTTAATCGCTTACAAAGGAGCTGAAAGATCTACAGCGACAAGAACAAAAGAACAAGCTAAAAAAATTGCTGACAGTTTAATGGCCGGAATTAAAGGTAACCCTGCAAAATTCTCTGAAGGTCTTAAGCTTTCTGACGAACCAGGTGCTGTTGAAAGAAAAGGAAGTGTGGGCTGGACGACTCCTCAAAGTCAGTTCGCTCCAGGTTACTTAGCGTTTTTGGCAAACAATCCTAAAGGTTCTACAGGTTTAGCTGAAACTGAATTTGGTTACCATATCATCAATATTGAAGATAAAAAAGCTGGAACAATGGGTTACAAAGTGGCTCATATCGTGAAAACAATCAAGCCTTCTGAAGCTACAGAAGCTGAAGTTGATAAGAAAGCTAGAAGATTTATCCAGCAGATTCAAGGAAAATCATTTAATGATTTTGTAAATATTGCTAAAAAATCAAACTACCAATATTCTAACGCTAAATCTGCAAAAAGATTTGACGGTCAGCTTCAAGGTTTAGGAACTGATAAAGACGGTGAAATCATTGCTTGGGCTTTTGATAAGAAAAGAGAGAAAGGAGATACAGAGTTTTTCACTGTAGAAGGAACAGGGGATAAAGTAGTTGTTTACTTAAACGGAAAACAAGAAAAAGGTCTTGCAGATCCGGAATCTGTAAGAGATCAGATAGAAACGGTAGTTCAGAATAAATTGGCTGCTAAGCAAATTTCTGATAAAATCGGAAAAGCAGGAAGTTTAGATCAGGTTGCCACAAAATTTGCAACAACTAAGCAATCGGCTCAGGTTAACATGCTTAATCCTTCTGTAGCAGGAGCGATGGAGCCTAAAGTTGCTGGTGCTGCGTTTGGTATTGCAAAAGGAAAAGTTTCAAACCCAATTGAAGGCGGTACTGGTGTTTATGTTATTGTTAAAAAGAGTGAAACGATCAATAAGCAACCAGGAGATGTGAAACAATTTACAGAATCTGTTACACAGAGAAATGCAGGAATGTTTGGTCAGGCTTGGTTAAAGAGCTTACAAGATAATGCAGATATCGATGATTACAGAATTGAAATCTGGAGTAAATTGGGAAATCAACAGTAAGATCCTGATTGAAAAAATATAAAAGCGCCAAAGTAATTTGGCGCTTTTTTTGTATTTAACGCAGAGCAATAAAGAGAATCATTAATTTAAAATGTGCTATATTTGCTACATTAGAAAAAATTTAACAAGTGAAATTCAGTAAAGAATTAAAGGCTGGTTTAATCGCGCTTTTAGCCATTGTTGGCTTCGTGATTTTATTTCAGTTTATGAAAGGTAGAAGCCTTTTTACTACCGATAATATATTTTACGCAAAATATGACAACGTAGAGGGTCTTGCGCAGTCTTCTCCCGTTTCCATCAATGGTTTGAAGGTTGGACAGGTTGATAAAATCATTCCTCAAACAGGTAAAGACGGAAAACTACACTTTGTCGTAAAGATTACCGTAGATGATAATTTTGAATTTTCAAAAAATTCAAACCTTGAGATTTTTGAACCAAGCTTAATGGGTGGTAAAGAAATGAGAGTGAATCTTTTTTATGGTGGTCCTACTGCAAAAGATGGTGATACTTTAAAAGGTGCTTTCAAGTTGGGGATGATGAACAGTCTTTCTTCTCAGGTTGGTCCTGTGAAAGATCAGCTACAAACTGTTTTACATAGAGTAGATTCTTTGATGGCAAATGCTAATCAGGTAATGAATGCTCAAAACAGAGAAGAAATTAAAGTATTGCTTCACAACCTAAACAAAACCGTAGGTGCACTAGAAACTACAGCAGGAAGTGTAAACAAATTAGTTGGAAACAACGATCCTAAGCTTCAGAAAGTTCTTGATGAAGCAAGTTTAACTATGCAAAGTGGTAAAACAACTTTAGATAAATACGGAAATCTTGCAGAAAGTATTGATACCAAACAACTGAATCAAACGATTGCTAATCTTGATGCAACAGTTGGTCAGTTGAATAAAGTGGTTTCCGGAATTGACAAAGGTGAAGGTAGTTTAGGAAAGATTATGAAAGATGATCAGTTGTACAACAATCTGAATTCTGCATCTACCAATCTGAACTCTTTAATCGAGGATATGAAAGCGAATCCTAAGAGATATATTAATTTCTCGGTTTTCGGTAAAAACAGTAAAGACTAAAAATCTACGCTATGCAGTATCTTGATAATGTATTTTTTCTGATTTTACTTATTGCAGGTTTCGGACTTTTTGGAAAAAGTCTTCTAAAGATCTATAGAAATATCAGATTAGGACGAGAAATTAATCGCAGCGACAGAAAAGCTGAACGCTGGGAAACCATGGCAAGAGTTGCGATGGGACAAAGCAGAATGACAGCAAGACCTGTTGCAGGTATTTTGCACCTTTTTGTTTACGTTGGTTTTGTAATTATTAATATCGAATTAATCGAAATTATCGTTGACGGAATCTTCGGAACTCACCGTTTCCTATCAACAATTTTCGGACATACTTTCTATAATTTTTTCACGGCAACATTAGAAGTTTTAGCACTTTTAGTGATTGTAGGAGTTGTTCTTTTCTTTATCCGTAGAAATTTTTATGGGGTGAAAAGATTGACGATGAAAGAACTTTTCGGATGGCCAAAAAATGATGCCAACTGGATTTTGATCATTGAGTTTGCTTTAATGGTCGCTTTCTTCACGATGAATTCTTCAGACCTAATCTTACAGCAAAGAGGAGTTTTGGCAGCACATGGAAGTTTTCCAGTCAGTGAAATGACATTGGTTCCGTTTTTAGAAATTTTCAGTTTTGATAATATCTTTTTAGAAATTGTTGAAAGAGGAGCTTGGTGGTTCCACTTTGTAGGTATTCTGTTCTTTATGAATTACCTTTATTATTCTAAACATTTACATATTATCCTTGCTTTTCCGAGCACTTGGTATGCCAATCTTGATTTGTACGGAAAATTCAATAACCTTGAATCTGTTACCAAAGAGATCAAATTGATGATGGATCCGAATGCGAACCCTTATGCCGCTCCGGCTGAAGGTGCAGAAGAAGCCCCGTCGAAATTTGGTGCAGAAGATGTTTTTGATTTGAACCAGGTTCAGTTATTGAATGCTTATTCATGTACAGAATGTGGAAGATGTACTTCTGTTTGTCCGGCAAATATTACAGGTAAAAAGCTTTCACCGAGAGCTATTTTGATGAAAACGAGAGACCGTTTGGAAGAAGTTGGTAGAAATATCGATAAAAACGGAAAGTTTGAAGATGATGGTAAGAAATTGCTGAACGATTACATCACAAAAGAAGAACTTTGGGCTTGTACTACTTGTAATGCATGTACACAAGCTTGTCCGGTATTGCTTGATCCGCTTTCTATTATTTTCGAAATGAGAAGATTTTTGGTGATGGAGCAATCTGCGGCACCACAGGAATTGAATCTGATGATGACCAATGTAGAAAACAATGCGGCTCCTTGGCAATACAATCAGGCTGACCGTCTGAATTGGGCAAATGATTAATCATTTAAAAAAAAATCATTTCTAAAATTTATATTAATATAAAATACATTTTACAATAAAATGGATTTCACTATAAAAACAATGGCAGATTATGCTGCCGAAGGAAAATCACCTGAAGTTTTGTTTTGGGTTGGCTGTGCCGGAAGTTTTGACGACAGAGCCAAAAAAATAACCAAAGCATTCTGCAAAATTTTAAATAAAATAGGTGTTGAATTCGCTGTTTTAGGACAGGAAGAAAGCTGTACAGGTGATCCTGCAAAACGTGCAGGAAACGAATTTGTTTTTCAGATGATGGCAATGACGAACATTGAAGTTCTGAATGCTTATGAAGTGAAAAAAATAGTTACGGCTTGTCCGCACTGTTTCAATACCCTTAAAAATGAATATCCTAATTTAGGCGGAAACTATGAAGTAATTCATCACACTCAATTTTTAAAGGAATTGATGAATGAAGGCAGACTGAAAATTGAAGGTGGAAGTTTTAAAGGTAAAAAAATTACCTTCCACGATCCTTGTTATTTGGGAAGAGCCAATGATGAGTATGAAGCTCCAAGAATGCTTTTAGAAAAGCTGGATGCTGAATTGGTTGAAATGAAACGTTGCAAAACTAACGGTCTTTGTTGTGGTGCGGGTGGAGCACAGATGTTTAAAGAACCTGAAAAAGGAAAAAAAGATATCAATGTGGAAAGAACGGAAGAAGCGCTTTCTTTCGAGCCTAAAATCATTGCAACAGGTTGCCCGTTCTGCAACACAATGTTGACTGATGGTGTAAAGCATTTTAATAAAAATAACGAAGTAGAAGTGAAAGATATCGTAGAACTTTTGGCAGAAGCCGACGATTTGTAAATATTTTTCCAGAAAGGATAAATCTTGAGTTATGAAATTAAAATGGGGTTTATCCTTTCTTTTTTTTATTATAGGTTTAAGTTTTCTTACTTTTTCCTGCTATCAGAATAGGGTTTATGATTGGGATATGCCTGGATATTTGGGCAGTGTTTATTCTTGGGAATTTCCTGACGATGCAAAAAAAGTACAGGAAAAAGTATACTCTGATATTGAAAAAGAGGCTTCAAAAACAGAATTCAATGACATTCTTCATTACAATCATGCCAATGAAGTTTTCTACGCAGATTATAAAGCCTTTGGCGAGCAATTGCCTTATTATAAGATTAAAATAGGTTTTAATGTTGCAGTTTATGTATTGTATAAACTAGGATTTACGGGACCTCTTTCGGTTCTTATGGTCAATATTTTCTCCTATTTTATTTGTGGTTTACTGATGTTTTATATTTTAAAACTACTGTTTCCCAAAAACTATTTTACTGCACCGCTACTTTCCTTATTTGTCTTTTGGTTTCCTCCGGTAAGAGATATGGCACAAAACCCAACTCCGGATATGTTCGTTTTTGTCTTTCTAATGCTTTTTATCATTAGTCTGCTGCAAAAAAAATCTGAATTACTACAATTTATTTTCCTTCTTTGCTGTGTTTTAATAAGACCAGATTATGTGCTTTTTGCAATGAGTTATCTGTTTGTAGTTTTCGTTTTTAAATATTTTAAAGAAAATAAACAGATCAATTATAGTTTAATTCTTCAAGGATTTTCAATTGCTGTAATTTATGTTGCGATTATTAAATACTACAATTATCCGGGCTGGAAAGACCTTTTCTATGACAGTTTCTTTTACAGAAGACCAATAATTTCGGCTGAAAAAGCAGAGTTTACTTTTCAGAAGTATTTTGATTTTATGATATTTAAATTGATCAATTTCAAAAAAATAAGCTTGGCTTCCTTGATTTTAGTGGTATCAACTTTTTATTTTTCAAAAGATTGGTGGATCAGAATCTTGTCTTTATTATTCTTTGCCAATATTTACATCAAGTTTGTATTTTTCCCGGACAGTGCCAATCTGAGATTCTTTTTAGGTTTTGTCCTTCTACTTTTTATCGTATTTCTGTATGCATTAAGCAAAAAATACAATGGTTTCCAACTCAGGAAAAATGCGTAATTTTACTCTTTAATTTATGTACAATGAAAATTGAAGAATCTAATATTGTTGAAACAAACGATTACAGAGTTATTATATATCCCGCATCAAGACCTTTCACTACAAAAGAAGCCAAAGTAATTACAGAAAAATTATATGATTTCTTGGCAGGTTGGGCAGCACACGGAAAACCACTTTCGTCATCTTTTAAAATTGAAAAAAATCAGTTTATCGTTATCTGTGTAGACGAAGAAAAAGAAATGGCTTCTGGATGCAGCATCGATGCTTTAGGCAAAATAATGAGAGAAATTGATGAGGAGTATCAATTGGGATTATTCGACAGAATGAAAGCCAGCTTCGTAGAAAACGGAGAAGTAAAAACCTTAAAGCTTATCGATTTTAAAAATAAAATCAGAAACGGAGAACTTTCAAAAGACATAGAAGTTTTTGATTTCTCAAAAAACACGTATTTAGAATTTTTAGGAAACTTTTTATTGCCTTTCAGCAAAAGTTGGGCAGTTACGATAAAATAATTTCTTAATAAAATAATGAAAATTCCTCTTGGTTTCTGATTCGTAGAAACTGATGAGGAATTTTTTGAATAAGCAGCTCCATGTCAAAAATTCTATTTTTAACCACTGCACATAATTATGATGATGACAGAATCTTTTTTCATCAGGCGAAAGAATTGGTTATAAATAATTTTGACGTTAAGATTTGCAGTTTAATGGCAGATTTTAAAAGGGAAATTGATGGTGTTGAGATAGAGTCTTTTGATATTTTAAATCAACCTATACAAACAAAAATTCAGAAGTTTACAGAAATCTGTAATTCTTTTCAGCCGGATTGTATCATTTGTTCTGAACCAATTGCGGTAATTGCGGCTAAAAAATTCAGTAAAACTAAAAAAGTAAGTATCGTTTACGATATTACGGAATGGTATCCTGCGATGTCGATGCTTCAGGATTTTAGTTTTTTGATGAAATTTGTTCACGGAATAAAATTTTTTCTGATTCAGCTGTTTGCAGGTTTTTTAAGCACTCATTTTATCTTTGGTGAAGAAACGAAAAAGTTTCCTTTAGCTTATTTTTTCCCTTTTAAAAAGAAAATTATTCTGCCTTATTATCCTCATGAACAGTTCGTTTCTGAAAATATCAAAAAACTAAATCCAAACGAAATAACGCTTTGTTACACCGGTACAATTTCAGAAGATAAAGGAATCGGGAATTTTTTCAATGCTGTTGAAGAGCTTTACAAAAGAAATCCTCAGTTAAATATCAAAATTCTGATTGTCGGTTCTGCGAGAAAAAAAGTGGACGAAATTTATTTCTCGGATATTCTTGCCAAATCTTCGGTAAAAAATATTGAAATCAGAAAACCTACTTCATTTGAGGAATTTACAAATGCTTTTGCTGATGCAGATATTTGTTTTGATTTGAGAGCTTTTAATTTTGAAAATCATCATTCGCTGCCCATCAAATTATTCTATTACATGGGCGCTGGAAAACCTATTATTTATTCAAGCTTGAAAGGAATAAGAAAACATATGGATGTTTCTGATTTTGGCTTTTTAGTAAATCCAAAAGATGATAAAAAAATTGCAGATCATATTGAACGTTATCTTAACGAACCGCAACTGTACAATCTTCATGCAGCCAATGCCAGAAAAGAATTTATGCAAAATTACAATTGGAATGTCATCAAGAATTCTTTTGTTAACTTTATTAAAAATTCATTACCAAAAAACAACCCATGAAGCAGCTTAAAGTTGTTCAGACTTTCATTTCGAGGTTCTTGATTTTGATATTGAGCTTTGGTCTGGTCATCTTTTCTACCAACATGTGGGGAAGTGAAGGAAAAGGCACGATATCAATTGTGATTGCCAATGTTGCTCTAGTTAGTTTTTTCAGCAGTATTTTTTCGGGAAGCAGCACCTCTTATTTTGCACGAAAATTTAAGGTAGAACAGGTTTTGGTTTACTCTTATCTTTGGTCGCTCATTGTAGGAACTGCGGTTCCTTTGATATTCAGTTTTGCGGCTATTCAGAATGAATTTTTGTATTATTTGATTGGTATTTCTGTTCTTTCATCGCTTTTATCGACGAATATTAGTCTGTTTATTGGGACGCAAAATATTCGGTTTTTCAATATTTATACTGTTTTGCAACAGCTTGTTCATGTGTTGTTTATCGCAATTCTGATTTATATCGTTAAGCTGAAAGATGTTTCGGTTTACTTTTTAGCTCAGATTTTCTGCTTAGCATTTCTATTTTTAACCAGTCTTTTTCTGATCCTGAAAAAATGTAAATTTTCAGAATTTTCATTTTCAAAATCTATATTCATCAATATGTTCGAATATGGATGGAAAACTCAGTTAAGTGCATTTATTCAGTTTTTAAACTACAGGCTTTCTTTTTATTTTTTAGAATATTTTGAGGGAATTGCTGTTGTCGGAATCTTTTCTATCGGAATCACATTTTCAGAAGCCATATGGACGATTACAAGAAGTATCGCGGTCGTTCTCTATTCTGATGTCGTAAATAGCGAGAGCAGGGAAGAATCTATTGTTAAAACGAAATCTTCACTTAAGCTTTCATTCACATTGATGCTTGTTTTTGTCTTAGGAATTCTGATTATTCCGGATTTTGTGTACCCGTTTATTTTTGGAAAAGAGTTTAATGAAACTAAATTAATCATGCTTTTGCTGACTCCCGGAATTTTGGCAATAGCAGTAAGTGATATGATTGGCTATTATTTTTCAGGAATTAAAGAACTGAAAATATTAAATATAAAATCGATTGTCGGATTATTGATAACGGTTACTTTTTCGTTTTTTGCCATTCCAAAATGGGGAATTTGGGGTGCTTGTTTTGTGACGACCTTGTCATATGTGGTTTCTGCAGCAATATTATTTTGGAAATTTTATCAGTCTACTGATTTTAAAATCAGAGATTATATTATTTCAAAAGATGAAATCAATGCTCTTATTAAGACTTTTTCAAGGAAATAAAATGCGTTAATACATTTGTATTTTTTGTGGCCGATATAAATTATTTTCTTGTGTTAAATCCTTATTTTTACCAATCAATTAAGCTTTAAAATATGTGCGGCATCTGCGGTTATTATTCATTTAAGAACGAAATTTCGTCTAAAAACATTTTAGAAATGAATAACGCCATCCGTCACCGTGGTCCGGATGATGAAGGTTTCTGGATTTCTGATGGGTCGAAAGGAGAATCTTTTTCCGGAAATGATTCTACCCCAAAAATTAAAGAAATTTTTCCTGTTTTAAATGAAACAAAGTCGAAAATCGCCTTAGGTTTTCGCCGACTTTCAATTGTAGACTTGTCTGAAAAAGGGCATCAACCGATGCTTTCGGATGATGAAAAAATTACCATTACCTTCAATGGCGAGATTTATAATTTTAAAAAAATCAGAAATGAACTTGAAGCTTTAGGTTATCATTTTAAAAGCAATTCAGATACAGAAGTTATTTTAAAATCGTATAAAGAGTGGGGAACGGAAATGTTTCCCAGGTTTGATGGAATGTTTGCGATTGCTTTGGTCGATTTAGAAAAACAAAAAATGATTCTTGGAAGAGACCGAGTGGGCTTAAAGCCTTTATTTTATTTTAAAAATGAAAATGCTTTGATATGGGCTTCTGAAATAAAATCTATTCTGAAAAACGAATATATCAAGCCTGAAATCAACTGGAACGGAGTTTACTCCAATTTCCTTTTTCAAACTACTTTAGCTCCCGAAACATGTTTTCAAAATATATTTTCGTTAGATCCGGCTTCTTTTTTATTGTTTGATTTAAATGATTTTACCTCTTCAAAACAATTTTATTGGAACTTCCCGACTGAAAAAATAAAAAATATAACCGAAGAAGAAGCGGTTGCAAAAGTTGATAAGTTGTTGTCTGAAAGCGTTGAAGAACAGCTTTTTGCAGATGTTCCCGTAACAAGTATGATGAGCGGCGGAATCGATTCTACTTTGATTACCGCGAAAGCTAAACCTTTTAAAAATGACATCAATGCATTTACCATTTCATATCAGTTTTCGGAAAACGAAGTGAAAAATGCGACTTTGATGGCTGAAAAAATTGATATTCAGCATGAGGTAAAAAAAGTTTCCGATGAAGAAGTTTTAGAACAACTTAAAGAAAATATTCAGCATTTTGAAGAACCTTACAGTAGCCTTGAAGTTCTGATGAACGCCGCAGAATTTGCAAAGAATAAAGGATTTAAAGTGGTTTTAAGTGGAAATGGCGCCGATGAACTTTTTGCTGGATATTCTCATTCTTTAAAGCTTAATAAATGGCTTTCGATGAGAAAATTTAATGCAATCCGTCATTTTATTTTTACCAATGATGATTTCTCAAGAAAGGTAAAAAACTATTTTTCTCAGGATGACATGCTTGATTTTTTTAGGCAAAGCCAGGTCGGAATGAAACCTTTTGAAGCTAAAAGCGTTTTTTCAAAAGATGTTTTTAATTCTATTCAAACCAATTTAGAAGACAAAAAAAAATCTGAAAGTAAAGATTACCAAGGTCTTTTTGAATATGATATGAAATATTCTCTGTCTTCTCACCATGTTTTTAGAGATGATTTGAGCGCAATGAAATATGGTGTTGAGTTCCGTTATCCTTATCTGAGTAATGATCTGATTGATTATGTTTCTGCTCTTCCGGAAAAACTACATTATAATGGAATTCAGAATAAACCGCTTTTAAGAAAAGTTGCCGAAAAATATGTGCATCCCGAAACTTTGAAAATGCCAAAGCGCGGATTTTCTTTTCCGCTTGCTCATTTCATTAAAACCGAGCCGAAAGTAAGAGAATTTATTCTTGAAAATCTGAATAGCTTAAAAAAGAGAAATTTTTTCAAACCTAGAGTCATCTATGAATGGTGGAACAACCAAAAAAACGAATACGACTGCGTAAAAATCTGGCAATTGGTTACCTTTGAACTTTGGTATCAGAAATATTTTGAAAATCACTAAACTTATTTTTCATTAATATTTTATCTTTGTAGGAATGAAGAAAATATTTCTTGTTTTAACGCTTATCAGTCTCACGCTTCTCAGTTGCGGAAGTGATGAAGATTCTCTGCAGAAAATTGATCAGCTTTTTAATCTTTACATTAAAGATTCATCCGGAAATGACCTTTTGAAACCTACAGAAATTGGTTCTTATACAGGAGTTACTTTTACTGATCAATTGGCGGAAAAAGATAATATGAATGTAAGTTATAACCGAAAAATGCTTGCTGATTCTACTTATTATCTCGAGTATCTTGCAGGAGCAACAAGGCAGTTTGTAGAAGACACTTCTGATGGAGGTAAAATTTACAAATCGGAAATTCGGGTTTCTTTGACTAAAAAGATATCAGAAACGCAGAATGCTCCTGTAGTTCAGGATAAGCTCGAAATATTTTACCGATCCTCCCCAAATGTTTTCGAAGTTTCGAGAGTGCTTTATAATAACCAATTGGTATTTACAAAAGCTCCCGATCAGCCAAATGTGGCTACAATCGTAAAATAATCTTAAATTTGCATAATTGCGGGATGTATGATGCAGGATGATGGAAGTTGTCAAAAAGCTTCTTCATCAAATTTAGCATTAAACACCCATCATCAAACACCCAACAACTAACTTATGTTACAGGTTAATTTTTTGCGCGACAATAAAGAACGCGTTTTAGAAGGTCTTAAGAAAAGACAATTCAAGAATCTTGAGTTGGTAGACGAGGCTATCGTTACCGATGAAGAAAGAAAAAGAATTCAGTTTGAATTAGATTCGCAACTTTCCGAGATCAATAAGATTTCCAAAGAAATTGGTATTTTAATGAAAGAAGGAAAAAGAGAAGAAGCTGAAGCATCCAAATCTAAAACAGCACAGTTCAAAGAGTCGAGTAAAGAATTACAGACACAGCTAGAAAACGTTGAGAAATCTTTGCTTACCATTTTATATCAGATTCCAAACGTTCCTTACGAATTGGTAAAAGCTGGCGTTTCTGCAGATGATAACGAAATTATTTATCAGTCTCATGATGTGGAAGGTTTAGGTGAAGGAGCGATTCCTCACTGGGAACTGGCAAAAAAATACAACCTGATTGATTTTGAATTGGGTGTGAAAATTGCCGGAGCAGGTTTTCCTGTGTACTTCGGGAAAGGAGCAAGACTTCAGAGAGCTTTGGTTCAATATTTCTTAGATAAAAATACGGATGCAGGTTATCTTGAAGTTAATCCGCCTCATGTTGTGAATGAAGCTTCAGGTTACGGAACGGGACAATTGCCGGATAAAGAAGGGCAGATGTATTATATCAATGCAGATGATTTATATTTGATTCCAACAGCAGAAGTTCCGGTAACGAATTTATACCGTGATGTTTTGTTGGATGAAAAAGATCTTCCAATTAAAAACACTGCATTTTCACAATGTTACAGAAGAGAAGCAGGAAGTTATGGAGCTCATGTAAGAGGCTTGAACCGTCTTCACCAATTTGAAAAAGTTGAAATTGTAAGATTAGAAAAACCTGAGAATTCTTATGCTGTTTTAGAAGAAATGGTGGAGCATATCAAAGAAATTTTAGACGATCTTGAATTACCTTACAGAGTGTTAAGACTTTGTGGTGGAGATACAGGTTTTGCCTCTGCAATGACGTATGACTTCGAGGTTTGGAGTGCGGCTCAGGAAATGTGGCTGGAAGTAAGTTCAGTTTCTAATTTCGAAACCTTCCAGGCAAATAGATTGAAATGCCGTTACAAAGCAGACGGAAAATCTCAGTTGGTACATACGTTAAATGGTTCTGCAATGGCGTTACCAAGAATTATGGCAGCTTTGCTTGAAAATAATCAGACTGAGGAGGGAATTAAGCTTCCTAAAAAGATTGCTGAATATGCGAGATTTGAATTGATTAATTAAAATTTAGATTTTATTTTATATAATGAAACCACCGAAAATTCGGTGGTTTTTTCTTTGTTGTTGAATTGTATTTTATTGATTTCCAGGTTGAAAAATAATTCTTTTTTTGTTGAAAAAATAAGTATTTTAGTCACAAATTTTTAATGATGAAATACAAATTTTTATTTTTTACCTTAATGGTAATGATTCTTAATTCATGTGGTGGAAGTGATTCTGATGATTCTACATTCATCAATATTCCAAATCCTATTCCTTCTACTCCTCCAAAAACAATTAGTTTGCGTACAACAACGGAAATATTTCCTACATCAGCAGTATTCAGAGGTAATATTGTACAACAAGATGGACAAGGTGAAACTCCAGGTTTTGTATATGCAACGACACCCAACCCTACGGTTATCAACAATGCTTCTGTGACAACTATTGCACAAGGTTCTACAAATTTTGAGGTAAAGTCTGGAACGTTACAACCAAATACAACATATTATGTAAGGGGGTTCATAAAAACAGGCGAGGGTATCTATACATACACTCCAGAAACAAGTTTTAAAACAACAGGTTATTTCGGGCCTGGTGGAGGATATGTTGCTTACGATAAAGGAGAAAGTATAAATGGATGGAGGTATATGGAAATTCATCCTCAAGGTGCTTATTATGGAACGTCTGCACAAGGTGCAAAATGGGGAGATCTTAATTTGTTTATTTCTGGAACTTATCCTGATTTCGGTAAAGGTCTTGAGAACTCAACAATAATTGCTGCTAATAATCCTGGAGCTAACTCTGCTGCAAAAGTTTGTTTAGATCTTGTAAGAAATGGGATGGCTGATTGGTATTTGCCATCAAGTCAGGAATTACTTATTCTTTCACAAGAGCTTAAAAAAGCTAATATTTCGATTAATGGTTATGGTAGTGGTTGGACATCTACTCAGAAATCTGATATTTCTGCATTTTATATACAGTACGATCTGTCTGGTAATATTCAAATTTCCGATATGGTAAAATCAAGCGATATGAAAGTTTACCCGGCTAGAAGATATTAGATTTGTTTAATTTTAAAAGATAAAAGTTGCCTATATTGAGCAGCTTTTATCTTTTAAATTATTATTTTGAACAACATTTAATGACAAGTCTCTACACTATGTTTATGATTCGGGTCTGTATTGTGACAATTCACATCATGCTCCGAAGAAACCTTCATTGCTTCCGATGGGGGAGAAATGTAAGGAATCCCAAGTTCAAGACCTCTTAGAATAAACAATCCACCCAAGATAATCATTACAACCGGAATTGCTTTTAAAATTTTAATTCTAAATGCCTGATTCATTAGATTTCCCACTAAGACAACGGTAAACATAAATGGAAGAGTTCCTAATCCGAATAATGCCATAAAAGAAGCTCCCTGCCAAATTCCGCCGCTTGCAAGACTTGCTGTTAAAGCCATATAGACCATTCCGCAGGGTAAAAATCCATTCAGAATACCTGTGGTGAATCTTGAGCGGTAATCTGCTTTTTGAAGCAATTTTCCGAGGTTTGATTTAACTTTAAAAAGAAATTTAGAAATAAAAGGAATTTTTGAAGCAAAATCTTTTCCGCCAAATGAAAATAATGCCATGATAATCAGCAAAACTCCTACTCCGATGGTAAGATATTGCTGAAAACCTGCCATTTCAAATCCCTGACCTACAATTCCTAAAACCGCACCTAAAAAAGCATAAGTTGCAATTCTTCCAAACTGATAGGTAAGATTTTGAAGATAGTAATTGGTTGCCTGCTTTTTGGTTAAACCCATTGATAACGCAATGGGACCGCACATTCCGATACAGTGAAAACCGGATGCGAAGCCTAAACCAATTGCAGATATTATCAATGCTATTTCCATATCACATCATAATCGAGTCTGTAGTCGATTTTATCTTTTATCCAATGTAGTCTTAAAGTGTAATTTCCATTTTTCAAAACCGAAGCAGGAATGATAAACGATTGATTTGCATCTAGCTTTACCGTCTTTTTAATATCTAAATTCTGATCATCAGATCTGTTTAAAACAAAACTTACCACAGAATTTGAATTGTCAATACCTTTCGGGAAGGTTAATTTAATTCCTTGAGCTGACTGAGAGTATGCCGGTTTTTCTGCAAGCTCATCTGCTCGCTTTTTAGCATCAATTACAGACTGGTAAAGAAGTTCTTCTTCGTAATACTTGTCGGTAACCATTTCAGAGTTTTTCTGCCCGTTTGGAAAAAGAAAAATCATTGATAAAATAAATATAATAAATGAGGCTAAAGCTAAAAAAATACCGTGTCCCCAAGTGAAATTTTTCATAATTTAAAATTTAAAACTGTAATTTAAAAGGTCCTTCGAAGTACGTCTGATAAGAGTCTATCAATTTCCCTTTCATATCATAAACGCCGATGGTGATGTTCTGTTTAGACAAATTCATTTCCGCTTCCGGAAAGCTGATATTGATGGTGCCTTTAGAAATCTTGTCACGCTCTACCGTAATTTTGCTTGATGCGCTGTAACCTACTTCTGCATGAGCAGGTTCTATTACTTTAATGGTAACAATCTTTTTGTCGTTTGTTTTATTTAGGAAAGTATAATTGTACGTATTGATGATTTTTCCTTCTCTTACAAAGAATGTACTTCCTGCCGGTTTAATGAACTTTGCTTCCATTTCGCCACGGCTTGAAAGTAAATATCCTAAGAACCCAACCAATAAAATCAAAACGACAGCAAAACCTTTCATTCTGCCGGTAAATTTATATGGGGCTCCGGTTTCTATTTCTTTTTCGGATGCATAACGTACCAAACCTTTTGGTAAGCCTACTTTTTCCATCACTTCGTCACAGGCATCGATACATGCTGTACAGTTTACACATTCTAGCTGTTGGCCATCTCGGATGTCAATTCCGGTAGGACAAACTACAACACACTGATAACAGTCGATACAATCACCTTTTCCTGCCGCTTTTCTGTCTTCACCTTTTCTCCATTTAGAACGGTTTTCACCTCTTTTAAAATCGTAGAATACGTTGATGGTTTCTTTATCAATTAAAACACCCTGTAATCTTCCGTAAGGACAAACCAGTGTACAAACCTGCTCTCTGAACCATGCAAACACAAAGTAAAAAGCTGCGGTAAATAAAATCATTACGATAAAGTTGGTAGGATGAGCAAATGGTCCTTCAGAAACAATGTTAAATACTTCCTGATATCCCACAATGTACATAAACATAAAATGGGTAATGATTAAGGAAATAACAACGTAAACCGACCACTTCAAGCTTCTCTTCCAGATTTTCTCTGTATTCCATTCCTGTCTATCAAGCTTCATTTGCTTATTTCGGTCTCCTTCAATCAGATATTCTATTTTACGAAAGATAGATTCCATAAAAATTGTCTGAGGGCAAATCCACCCGCAGAAAATTCTTCCGAATGCAATCGTAAAAATAATAATGAAAATAAGAGATGCAATAGCGCCTAATGTAAGGATGAAAAAGTCTTGAGGATAAAAAGGCTGTCCTGCAATAAAGAATTCTCTATCGATAACGTTAAACAAAAAGAAAGGATTTCCATTAATTTTTATAAATGGAACGGCAAAATATACAATCAGCAGAATGTAGCTTACCAAATTTCTGTAATTGGTGTATCTACCTTTTGGTTTTTTTGGAAAAACCCACTTTCTTTTACCGGATTGTTCCATTGTGCCTATAGAATCTCTATAGGTTTCAGGGTCTAAAACCTGCCCCTGTCCACCGCGAGCGATGTCTTCATCTATTTTTGACATTTTTCCTAGGTTTTAAAAAACGAAAAAACATAATTCGTTACTATTTTTATCTAATAACAAATTATGTTTTTCATATACTTTCTATTTTTTTTAATTACTGTTTTTCCCAATGAGCCTCATCACCGTATGGTGGTGCGCCGCCCTCTTTAGGTGTAATTGGTTTTTTAAGCTGGTTGATAGAGTAAACGTAAGCAGCAACATTCTGAATGTCTGTACCTGTTAATACCCCGTTTTTACCCCAAGCCTGCATTGCTGTTCCTGTAACTCCATTTTCAACTACGTGGAAAACGTTTTTGAATAATGTTTTCTCAGGTTGGTTGTGCCAGAAATTATCTGTCAAGTTAGGACCGATACCTCCTTTTCCACCGTCTGAGTGACAAGATACACAGTTGGTTTTGAATACTTCTTCACCTGCTGCAATATTGTCTTCAGAGAAAACAGCTGACTCTATTGTTACTGGTGGTTGATCTTCAAGATATTTTGCAATACTTGCCTGCTGTTCTTTATATTCTTTATCGTATTCGCTGATCGGGTGTGCAAAATCTGTAAAAGCGTAAGCACAGATATAAACGATACAGAATACAGTTCCGAAATAGAATAAACCTAACCACCATTTTGGTAATTGATTATCTAGTTCCATAATTCCATCGAAACCATGGTCGATAAGAATATCTTTTTCGTGAGTATCTGATTGCTTTTTGAAAGCGGCATCATACTGTCTTCTCAAGAAAGGAATTTTCTTTTCAGCTAAGTAAGCAGACTTTTCTTCAGCCGTTAATTTTTTAAATTTATTGTTCTCAATCAAATCTCCGATAGCACTGTGAATGTATGCTAAAATAGCACTGATCACAACAGTTCCCCAGAAATATGGTGAAGCTAAAAACGAGTAGCTCTGAACAAATAAATAATAAAATATTACTAATAATACTGTTATTATTAAAATGTTTACAACAACCGGTGTTCTTTGTCTCATAATAAATAGTTTAATTTTTTAAATTAAAATCATCTTCGTCATCCCCAAGTGGAGCGTGCTCTTCTTCTTTGTAATATTTTTTAGGCCTGCTAAAAACATAGATTATCAAAGCAACGAAAAACAACATAAAGAAAATCAGAGCCAATGTTTGATACAAACCTGCATTTTCAGTATTGGATAATATATCTTTAAAGTTTTGAGGAATCATAGTAAACTTTTAATTTTATTAGTTACTAGCTGTTTTTATTTCTGTCGTTTTAATATCAGTACCCAATCTCTGAAGATAAGCGATAAGAGCGATAATCTCTTTTTTCTCTAGTTCTCCCTGAGGTTTTTTAGCATAAGCTTCTTTAAGGTCAGCCGCTTCTACAAATATATCTTTTACAATTTTCGCAGCCTGATTATCTGCCCACTTATCTGCAGTATCAATCTGAGCTTTTGTATAAGGTACATCGTAGGTGTTTTTCATAAACTTGATTTTGTCTACCATTTGAGAACGGTCAAGATTATTTGAAATCAACCAAGGGTAACGTGGCATAATAGAACCAGCAGACGTTTGTCTTGGGTTATACATATGCTTATAGTGCCAAGAACTTGGGTTTTTACCGCCTTCTCTGTGCAAATCTGGTCCTGTTCTTTTTGATCCCCAAAGGAAAGGTCTGTCGTAAACAAATTCTCCAGCTTTAGAGTACTGTCCGTTTTTACCGTTAAATCTTACAATCTCGTCTCTGAATGGTCTTACCATTTGCGAGTGACAGGCGTTACAACCTTCACGGATATATAAATCTCTACCTTCTAATTCTAATGGTGAATAAGGCTTCACCGCAGAAATTGTAGGTACACTTTTCTTTAATGATAAAGTAGGAATGATTTCTACCATACTACCTACAGAAATGGTAAGTAATGCTAAAACCGTCATCAAGATTGGCATTCTTTCTAACCAAAGGTGAAGACCTTCTCCTTCTTTACGTCTGTTGCTGATGTTAGCCAAAGCAGGTGCTTCTGCAGGAACTTCTTTTTGGAAAGATCCTTTTTTGATTGTCATGTAAACATTCACCACCATTAAAAGACCTCCTGAAAGATAGAATAATCCACCTAAGAATCTCATTTTAAAGTAAGGAATAATTGCAGTAACGGTATCTAACCAGTTTTTCCACAATAATGTTCCGTCCGGGTTGAATTGTTTCCACATCAAACCTTGAGTAAATCCAGCAATATACATTGGTACTGCATAGAAAATAATCCCTAAAGTACCTAACCAGAAATGCCAGTTAGCTAATTTCACAGACCACATTTTGGTTCTCCACATGATCGGTACCAAATAATAGATTACACCGAATGCCATGAAACCATTCCATCCTAATGCTCCTAAATGTACGTGACCAATAACCCAGTCTGTAAAGTGACCAATTTTATTGATGTTTTTTGTTGCTAAAAGAGGTCCTTCAAACGTTGCCATACCATAACAAGTAACTGCAACTACGAAGAATTTCAAAATAGGATTTTCTCTTACTTTATCCCAAGCTCCTCTTAAGGTAAGAAGACCATTCAACATACCTCCCCAAGATGGTGCAATAAGCATAATTGAGAAACCTGTTCCCACTGCTTGTGCCCATGCCGGTAATGCTGTATACTGAAGGTGGTGAGGACCAGCCCAGATATATACGAAAATCAATGACCAAAAGTGAATGATTGATAGTTTGTATGAAAATACAGGTCTGTCAGCCGCTTTAGGTAAGAAATAATACATTAAACCTAAAACTGGAGTCGTCAATACGAATGCTACCGCATTGTGACCATACCACCACTGTACGATGGCATCTTTTGCTCCTGCGTAAGCAGAATAAGATTTCCAGCCAGAGAACGTTAATGGTACTTCCAAGTTGTTGAATATGTGAAGCATCGCTACAGCAACCCAAGTTCCAAGATAGAACCAAATGGCTACGTAAAGGTGTCTTACTCTTCTTTTTGCAATAGTTAAAATCATGTTCGCTCCGAAAATGATCCACGAAACTGCGATTAATATATCGATTGGCCACTCGTGTTCAGCATATTCTTTTGAAGTGTTGATCCCCATAAAGAATGTGATGAATGTAGCAACAATCATAAATTGCCATGTCCAGAAATGAATCCACGATAAAGTATCGCTGTACATTCTTGTTTTTAATAATCTTTGAGTAGAGTAGTAAACCCCTACATAAACGATATTACATACGAATGCAAAGATTACCGTGTTGGTGTGTAGCATTCTTATTCTACCAAACCCTAACGCACCGTTGGTATTAATTAACCCTTGTATGTTTCCTGATGCCAGACTGTTGATTGTTGTATCGTCAGTTCCAAACAAAAACTCAGGAAGCTCAGGATAGAAAAGCATCAATGCTGCCGTAAGTCCAAACACGAAACCTATAATTCCAAAAACTATGGTCGCGTAAAGGAATGCACGAACAATACTGTTGTCATAACTAAACTTTTGTGTCTCCATATTAACTATTCACTTTTTTCTTCAAATTTATTATTATCTCCTTTTTTCTTATCGTTGTTGTTGCCAGTGTCTTCTTTTTCCTTTATTTCATCGGAGTCAAAAAGTATTCTTACAGCTGGAGACTCATCGTCTTCAAACTGCCCTTTTCTGGCGAAAACTATAAATACGACCAGAAAAACTACAGCCAAAGAAACGCTGCATAAGATCATTAAATATAGAATATCCATCTGACAACAAAATTAACCTATTTTCGGGGTTCAAATTTAGTGAAAAATAATGACATTCATCACGAAATACGGGTTTGAGCTAATTTAAAATCAGTCTAAATAAGAGGTTTTAAGGCTATTTTTTGAAATATTTCCTTCCAAGAATCCAGGTGGAAATTGTCGTAAAAAAAATGACGGTAATCGAACTTGCAGGCATAATTAAAGCTGCAAATAGCGGATTCATATTTCCGGTCACAGCAAAAGTTAAACCAACAACGTTGTATAGAAAGCTAATCAGGAAAGTAAGTTTTACAATTGTAATCGAGCCTTTACAAACGTTTAAATAGTTGTCGAGTTGCGATACCTTTTCTCCGTTCATAATAACGTCTGAAGATGGTGTAAAGCTGTTGCTGTCGTCAGAAATTGCGATTCCTACGTTACTTTGTTTTAAAGCTCCTGCATCATTTAAACCGTCACCAAGCATGATTACTTTTAGGCCTTTATCCTGAAGTTCTTTGATGTAATTCAATTTGTCTTCCGGGTTTTGGTTAAATGCCATCGAGCTGTAATTCGGGATGATTTCTTTCAACTGATTTTCTTCAGAAGAATTGTCACCGCTCAGAATAAAAATTTTATAATTGATCAGTTTTGTGAAAAGATTTCTAAGGTTTTCTCGATATTCATTTTTGAAAATAAATTTTCCGATAAACTCATTGTTTTTGCTGACGTAAACTGCTGTTTCGAGGTTTTTAGACTCCTGATTATTGTATTTTGCAGAACCTATTTTATAAATATTTCCTCTTACACTTGCTTCATACCCTTTTCCTGAAATTTCTTCAAAATTATCAACAGGGAAATAGTCATCTTTTACTTCTAAGAATTCATATAAAGATTTTGAAAGTGGGTGATTTGAATTTTTAACTAAACTTTTAATGTTTAATAAATCAAATTCCTGAATTTCAGAACCTTCGTATCTGATGTTTGATTTCTTTCTGTGGGTAATCGTTCCGGTTTTATCGAAAACTAAAGTGTCGACTTTCGCAATTTTTTCAATCGTTAAAGTGTCTTTTACATAAAATTTATTTCGACCTAAAATTCTCATAATGTGACCGAAAGTAAATGGAGAAGACAATGCTAAAGCACACGGACAAGCGATAATCAAAACTGCAGAAATAACCTGGAACATCGTTTCCAGATCAATGAAATACCAATAAACTCCTGCAACAAGCGCAATTCCTAAAATAATAAAGGTGAAATATTTACTGATGTCGTTGATTAAAGTGTCAAGACCTGTCTCGTGTTTTTTGAAAGCTTCTTTGTTCCAGAGTTGAGTAAGATAACTTTGGTCGACGTTTTTAATGACTTCAAGCTCCAAAGATGAACCAATCTGTTTGCCTCCGGCAAAGATTTTATCCCCCGGATTTTTAGAAATACTTTCACTTTCACCAGTAATAAAACTGTTGTCGATATTTCCGTTTCCACTAATTAAAATAGCATCTACGGGAATAATTTCATGGTTTCGTACTAAGATTCTGTCGCCGATTTTAATCTCTGAAAGTAAAATATTTTCCTGTTTCCCGTTAAAATCAACTTTTGTTACCGCAATTGGGTAGAATGACTTGTAATCTCTGTCATAAGAAAGAGAGCTGTACGTTCTTTTCTGGAAAATTTTCCCTAAAAGCATGAAAAAGAGAAGCCCGCACAAAGTATCAAAATATCCCGGACCGTAATCGGTAGCAATTTCATAAATACTTCTTCCGAATAGAACAAAAATTCCCAAAACAATAGGAACGTCAATATTGACGATCTTGTTTTTTAAACCATACCAAGCTGATTTATAATAGTCTGATGCGGAATAAAACACAACCGGAATAGCAAGTAAAAACATTAAGACTCTGAATAAACCTTTGTAATGTTCCATCCAGTAATCTTCTCCACCGATATATTCAGGAAACGCCAAAAACATTCCGTTACCGAAAGCAAATCCTGCAATCGCCAGTTTTATCAGTAGAGATTTGTCAAGATTATCTTCATTTTTGTCAACCGTCTCAAGGTTGATTGCGGGTTTGTATCCAAGATTGGTTAAGAATTTAGCTAATTCGCTTAATTTTAATTCGTTATGATTGAAAGAAACCTGAAGGGTCTTCCTTGTGAAATTTACCTGAGAATAGTGAATGTCTTTATGCAAAGTATGAAGACTTTCTAAAAGCCAAATACAAGAAGAGCAATGAATTACCGGAATTCTGAATGTCACAAGACTTGTATTGCCTTCAGAAAAATCTGTAATTCTGTCAAAAATTTCCGTGGTGTCGAGATATTCAAACTGGGATGAGTTTTCTTCAGGTCTGATACCTGCTTTTTTGTTTAGTTCGTAAAAATTACTGAGATTATTGGTATTCAGAATTTCATAAACAGATTTGCAGCCGGTACAGCAGAAAATTTTTTCGTCGAAAGAAATTCTTTCCTTTTCTATCCCTTGTCCGCAATGAAAACAGTTCTCGCTCACCTTCATAAATTATTGACTCACAAAATTATAACATTTTTTTTTTGTTTATCGATTTAAAATGTTCTATTTTTGTGACAAATGTCATAAAAAATGTCGCAGGAACAACAAATTGCTATTGAAGAGAGATTTGCAAGAGTTTTTAATGATAAATCGTTTAAGGAGAGGCTGAACAGCGCAGATTTTGAAAAATATTTTAAAGCTAAAAAAAGCTTACGTTTTCAGAAGCACGATATTATTTTCGAAGATGGAGAAACACCAAGAGGAGTGTATTTCTTAGAGAAAGGTGCCGCTAAACTTTCAAAATCAGGAGCTTTTGGTAAAGATCAGATTTTAAGATTTATTAAAGAAGGAGATATCATTGGGTACAGATCTTTGCTTTGCGGAGAAAATTTTCAGGCTAAAGCTGAGGCGATGACTGATATTGAAGCTACTTTCTTACCTGCAGAAGTTTTTATGTATTTGCTTGAAGTAGATTCGCAATTATCTTTTGTGATGCTTCAGAAAATATCATACGAATTGGGAGAGTCTTCCAATACCATCACTTTCTTGGCTCAAAAAACAGTAAGAGAAAGACTGGCGGAAATCCTTATTCTTTTAGAACAAAAATTAGGGACAGATCCTGAAGGCTTTATCAAAATTTCTTTAACAAGAGAAGAAATCGCCAACATTATCGGAACAGCTACCGAAAGTGCTATCCGATTGATTTCCGAATTTAAAGGAGACAGTCTCATCGAAGTAGACGGTAGAAACATTAAAATTCTCAACCACGATAAATTAATGAAACTAGGACACGTAGTTTTGTAAAATTCACATATCTAAGTCGGCGAAAGCCGACTTTTTAACTTTAAACAATCATATACATTATGTCTGTTCATTCCGAAATTAAAAGAGTTACTACAGAAACCTTGCGAAAAATGAAATTCGACAAGGAGAAAATAACAATGCTTACCGCTTACGATTTTACAACGGCAAAAATGGTTGACGCCGGTGGTGTTGATACTATTCTTATCGGGGATTCTGCTGCAAATGTAATGGCGGGCTTTGAAACAACACTTCCTATTACTTTAGATCAAATGATTTATCATACTCAGAGTGTAGTGAGAGGGGTGGCAAGAGCATTGGTAATTGCCGATCTTCCTTTCGGAACTTACCAGAGTAATCCGGATATAGCACTAGAATCTGCAGTTAGAATGATGAAAGAGGGTGGCGCTCATGCTATTAAAATTGAGGGTGGAAAAGAAATTTCAAAATCAATTAAAAAAATCATCAATGCCGGAATTCCTATTATGGGACATTTGGGATTAACACCGCAGTCTATTTATCAGTTTGGAACCTATAAAGTAAGAGCTAAAGAAGAAGCTGAAGCTGAAAAATTAATCAACGATGCAAAATTGCTTGAAGAATTAGGATGTTTTGGTGTTGTGCTTGAGAAAATTCCTGCAGATTTGGCTAAAAGAGTGACCGAAAGTATTTCGATTCCAACTATCGGAATTGGAGCCGGACCTCATTGTGACGGACAGGTTTTGGTGTATCATGATATGGTGGGAATGAACAAAGGTTTCTCTCCAAAATTCTTAAGAAGATATCTCGATTTATATACAGAAATAACGGGAGCAGTTTCTCAATACGTGAAAGACGTAAAAAGTGCTGATTTCCCTAACCAAAATGAAAGCTATTAATGAAAAGTAATTTACAGGCAACACAGGGAATTTTATCAATTTTAGCAATCATTTGTTTAGCTGCTGGTTGGTTTAGAATTTTCCCGGATAATATTAACTATCTTCTTTCAGCAAGATTATTTTATATTTTAATTGGAATCAGCTTTATCGTTCAGGGAAGAATGTTGATGCATACTAAGTTTATGTACCCAATGTACGCTGCGGCAGGTTTGTGCATCATCGGAGCATTTTTGCCGATGGATTCAAGTCTTAACGTTATAAAAACGATTGGTCTTTTAGGTGGAGTGGTTATTTCTTTTGTGAGCAGATCACAGAATCGTTAAGGTATTATGGAAGAGCAGATTGTTTTTGAGGATAATCATCTTTTAGTTATCAATAAAAAAGTAGGGCAACTCGTTCAGGGCGATAAAACCGGTGACGAACCTTTACTCGATTCCATTAAAGATTTCATCAAAAAAAGAGATAATAAACCCGGAAATGTTTTTCTGGGTTTAGTACATCGCATCGATAGGCCAACTTCAGGTTTAGTTATTTATGCTAAAACTTCAAAAGCGCTTTCACGATTGACTCAAATGGTTAAAAACCGTGAGATTCAGAAAACGTATTGGGCAGTTGTTGCTAAAGAAATGATTCCGCAAAGCCAAAGATTGGTTCATTATTTAAAGAAAAACGAAAAAAATAATAAAGCGATCGTTTTTACGAAAGTTACCGAAGGTGCAAAAGAAGCAATTCTTACCTACAATATTATTAAAACTTTGGATAATTATCTTCTTTTGGAAATTGATCTGGAAACCGGAAGACATCATCAAATCAGGGCACAGTTATCAAAAACAGGAGTTCCGATTAAAGGAGATTTAAAATACGGTTCGCCTCGTTCAAATCCCGATGGAGGAATTAATCTTCACGCCAGAAAACTTCAGTTTACACATCCTGTTACAAAGGAGGAGGTGACAATTGTTGCTCCCGTTCCGCAGAATGACGCGATTTGGAGAGCTTGTGAAGAATAAATTTGCACTGTTTCTTTTTTGAATAAAGGTTGTTTTTGTTGGTGAATTCTTATTTTTATTGAGTAATCTTTGTGTTTTGTTGCGTGTTGTGAGTTTTTTATTAAATATTTGTAAAATTGATTATATTTGTTTGAATTACTAATTCAAGTATCTATGAAACAAATTTACAATCTATCTTTTTTTAAAAGAAAATCAGCTTCAAATTATTTGAAGAGTTCTGCTGCGGCCTTACTGCTTTTACTTGCGGGGAGTAATGTAGTAAATGCTCAGGTAAACGTTTATACTTTTGCCCAATCATCGGGAACTTATACACCAATTACCGGAACGGTTTTGGGTGTGGCGACAGGAAATGCGACTACTACAAACTTAAACAGCAATGTGTATGCTCTTCCTCTACCTTACAATTTTATATTTAATGGTGTTTCTTACAGTTCTGTAAACGTTTCTTCAAACGGGTTTATCACTTTCGGAGCGACAGCTCCCGGCACAACAGTAACTTCTCCTATAAGCAGCACAACAGCTTATGATGGAGCAATTTCTGCATTTGGTAGAGATATTAGCAGTGTATACGATGCAAATGGAGTGACTGGAAATATCAGTTGGGAAAATGTTGGTACAGCGCCAAACCGGGAAATTGTTATTCAATGGAAAGATTTCAGACCAGCAAGCTCAACTTCCACAACTGCAGTTTATACTTTTTCTTTCCAGATTAGGCTGCAGGAAACAACTAATAAAGTTTCGGTAGTTTATTCCGCAGGTTCAGATGTGATAGGTACAACTTCTTCATCATCAACTGCACAAATCGGTTTAAGGGGAACAAGTATTGCAGATTTTAATAACAGATTGAATGCTTCAACAGTTAATTTCGGAAACTCCACAGCCGGAACAGCGAACAGCAGCACTCAGTCTTACAGCACAGTAAATGCTGTTCCGGGAATGCCTGCTTCAGGATTAACGTATATTTGGACACCACCCACTTGCTTTGCTCCTTTAGCAGTAACAGTAAACGGAATTACAACAAACTCTGCTGTTGTCAACTGGACTGCGCCTGCAATTGCACCGGGAAGTTACGATGTTTACTATTCTACGTCAAATACTGCTCCTACCTCTTCAACACCACCAAATCAGAGTGGAATTACAGCTCTTACAACACCAATCGGTCCTTTACAGCCTTCTACAAATTATTATGTTTGGGTACGATCTTCTTGCGGCTCTTCAGATAAAAGTAGTTGGACAGCAGTCACTAATTTTGCAACTCAGTGCAATCCGCTTCCTGGAGCTTATTTTGAAGATTTTGAAGCCTATCCTGGTGTAACAAATGGTTCTGCGGGTGGTGTATTACCAACATGTTGGAATAATCTCGGAACTGCTCAAGGTGGGCATGTTTCTAGCAGTACTTCTTCTGTTGTCTCAGGTACCAAAGGTTTATATCTGTGGACATCGGGAACTACATATATAGCATATGTAGCGCTTCCAGCAATGGGCACTTTGCAATCAGGAAATTACAAACTTAAATTCGATGCTAAAGCTTCTGTTACAGCAAACGGAGTTCTACAAATTGGATATTTGGATACTACCAACACATTTGTTCAGCTGACAACCTTCAGTGTGCCAACGCCAGGAACGGTTTATCCTTTTTCATTTGATATTCCTGTACTTCCTGCGGGAGTAACCCAATTAGCATTAAAAAATCTGGGAACTCCGGCAAACAGCTTATCAATTGATAATCTTTCTTATGAATTGCAAACCTTGTCAACTTCTGAAGTACTAAAGAACAAAACATTGAAAATTTATCCTAATCCGTTTACTGATAACGTTAATATTTCTGATGTTGAGAAGATTAAAACAATCAGCGTAATAGACGTTTCGGGCAGAGTTTTAAAAACGATTGAAAATATATCTTCAAATATTAATTTATCAGATTTAAAAACAGGATTATATTTACTTAATGTTCAATATAAAGATAGTTCAAGATCTTCTCATAAAATCATTAAGAAATAAAAAAAATAAAACAAAATATTTTTAATTAAAAAGCGGTGTTGATTCACCGCTTTTTTTATTTTACGGGAAAAACAAAATTTTGTGTAATTCAAAAAAATAACTAACTTCGCTTCATACTTTAGGGGTGTCTGTTGAAAAACAGGCTGAGATTTTACCCTTTGAACCTGATTCTAGATCATACTAGCGTAGGGAAAAGTGAGATGACTTTTGCTGTACATTCTATTGTACAATAATGGGCATTCCTAAAGTGTTTAAAAAAATTAGGAATGGAACTCATAATCAATCACACACGAAAAACTTTTGATGTACTTCCCGAAACTCTGGAAGCATTAATGGCTATTGAGGCATCTCAAAAACGAAAAGGTATTGCAGTTGCCCTCAACAATCGCATTATTCCGCAGTCATTCTGGGCGGAAACAATTCTCAACGACAACGATTCAATTTTAATTATCACTGCTACTCAAGGCGGTTAAAAAATATTTTTTATGGCTCATAAAATCACACGTTCGCCGTTTCCGAACTCAAAAAAAATCTATGTTGAAGGTAAAATTCACCCGATCAATGTAGCGATGCGCGAAATACATTTAAGTCCGACAAAACTCACCAACGGAAAAATTGAAGAAAACCCGCCTATCACAATTTACGATACATCAGGACCTTACACCGACGAAAATTCAGAAATTGATATAGAAAAAGGGCTTCCGAGAATCAGAGAACAATGGATTCTTGATAGAAATGATGTAGAAATTCTTGACGGAATTACTTCAGAATACGGAAAAGCCCGTCTAGCCGATTCAAAACTGGATGAACTGCGTTTTTCTTACAATCACAAGCCAAAAGTTGCCAAAGAAGGACAAGAAGTTACTCAATTGTACTACGCAAGACAAGGCATCATCACTCCCGAAATGGAATATATTGCGATCAGAGAAAATCAAAAGATAGAGCAGCTGGATTCTGTTTCAAAAGATATGGCTTTTCAACATCCGGGAAACAATTTTGGAGCTAGAACTCCTAAAAGCAAAATCACCCCCGAATTTGTTAGAGACGAAATCGCAGCCGGAAGAGCAATCATTCCCAACAATATCAATCACCCCGAAAGCGAACCGATGATTATCGGACGAAATTTTTTGGTTAAAATTAATGCTAATATCGGAAACAGCGCCGTTTCGTCAAGCATTGAAGAAGAAGTTGAAAAAGCAGTCTGGGCTTGCAGATGGGGAGCAGATACGATTATGGATTTATCTACCGGAAAAAACATCCACGAAACCAGAGAATGGATCATCAGAAACAGTCCGGTTCCGATTGGTACTGTTCCGATTTATCAGGCGTTGGAAAAAGTAAAAGGTGTAGCAGAAGATCTGACTTGGGAAATTTTTAAAGATACATTGATCGAACAGGCGGAGCAGGGAGTTTCTTACTTCACGATTCACGCCGGAGTTTTGTTAAGATATATTCATTTAACCGCAAAACGTGTCACAGGAATTGTTTCCAGAGGCGGTTCTATCATGGCAAAATGGTGCTTGTTTCATCATAAAGAAAACTTTTTATACACCCATTTCGAGGAGATTTGTGAGATCATGAAAAAATATGACGTTGCCTTTTCTTTGGGTGATGGTCTTCGTCCGGGTTCGATTGCAGATGCGAATGACGAAGCACAATTTGCAGAATTGGAAACATTAGGTGAATTGACAAAAATCGCCTGGAAACACAATGTTCAGGTCATGATTGAAGGTCCCGGTCACGTTCCGATGCACATGATTAAAGAAAACATGGAGAAGCAATTAGAAGTATGCGCCGAAGCACCGTTTTACACATTAGGTCCTTTGACGACGGATATTGCGCCAGGTTACGATCACATTACTTCGGGAATCGGAGCGGCAATGATTGGCTGGTTCGGTTGTGCGATGTTGTGTTATGTGACGCCGAAAGAACATTTAGGACTCCCAAATAAAGAAGATGTAAAAGTTGGAGTTATTACCTATAAACTGGCTGCTCATGCTGCAGATTTAGCGAAAGGTCATCCCGGCTCACAATATAGAGACAACGCTTTGAGTAAAGCCAGATTTGAATTCCGTTGGGAAGATCAGTTTAATCTTTCACTAGATCCTGAAACAGCTCGATCATATCATGACGAAACACTTCCTGCGGACGGAGCCAAGATCGCTCATTTCTGTTCGATGTGCGGACCAAAATTCTGCTCTATGAAAATTACACAGGAAATCCGTGAATCCGCAGAAAAAGGAATGTTCGACAAATCACAGGAATTCATCGAAAAAGGGAAAGAAATTTATATATGATTATCATTATCACTCCCGAAGAAATGATGAAGAATGAAACTGAATTGATTAATGAATTATTTCAGGAAGGATTGGATTTGCTTCATATCAGAAAACCTTTCATGAATCCAGAAGAAATGACGGATTTTATTCAAAAGATAGATTCAAGATTTCATCATCGATTGGTTTTACATAGTCATTGTGATTTAGCGAAAAATTTTAATATTTCGAGATTGCATTTCAGAGAAATTGACAGACAAAATGGTTTGTTTAAATCTTTTGTAGATAAAACGATTTCAACATCTGTTCATGATATTGAAGCTTTTAATCAATTAAATGAAGATTGGGAATATTCATTTATCAGTCCGGTTTTTCCGAGTATTTCTAAAAAGGGATATGGAGAAAGTTCAACGATTTTAAATGAGATTAAAAAACGAGACAATCCCAAAGTAAAACTCATTGCTTTGGGAGGAATTAATGAAAATAATATCAATAAAGTTTTTGATAATGATGTGGATGGAGTGGCTTTGTTAGGATCAATTTGGGAAAGTGATGAACCTTTAAATGTTTTCAAAAAATGCAGACAGAACGTCCTTTCGTAATGAGTATTGCAGGCTACGACCCAAGTGGTGGAGCGGGTTTGTTGGCAGATATTAAAATATTTGAACAATTGAACGTTCAAGGTTTGGGAGTTTGTACAGCAATGACTTTACAAACAGAATCTCAATGTTTGAGCCTGAATTGGCAACCTTTAAAAGAAATTTTATCATCAATTGATGTTTTAATGAAAAAATTATCACATTGCTGCAGTTAAAATCGGAGTGGTAAAAGATGTTCAATTTTTAACTCAAATTGTAGAAAAAATTAGATCTATTAATTCAGAAGCAAAAATTGTTTGGGATCCTGTGTTGAAAAGTACTTCTGAATTTTCTTTTTTTGATTTGAATACAATTTCTGAGTTGGAAAATATTTTAAAACAAATTGATTTAATTACACCAAACTACAATGAATATAAGGTTTTGCAAGAAAAAAAATTTTTTAAAAAATCGGAAAATTCATGTTCAGTTTTAATAAAAGGAGGACATCGAGAGGATAAGTTAGGAACAGATATTTTATTGGAGAATGGAAAAGAAATTTCAATTCATCCAATTGATGAAACTTCTGTTTATTATCCAAAACACGGTTCCGGCTGTGTGCTTTCTTCTGCGATTGCAAGTCATTTAGCTTTAGGAAAAAATGTAGAAGAAGCCTGCCGAAACGGAAAGTTATACATTGAAAAATTTTTAACAAGCAATTCTACTTTGCTAGGATTTCATTCAAATTAAATAATGGAAAAATTACAATACATATCTCAAGGATTTACCATAGAAGATCAGGAGCTGAACATTCGAAAAGCTCTTGATAACGGGGTGAAATGGATTCAGGTTCGTTGGAAAAATGCTCCTGAAAATGAATTCATCAGACTATGTGAAATTTCAAAAAGATTATGCTCGGACAATCAGACGGTTTGTATCATCAACGATCATGTTCAGATTGCAAAAGACATCGATTCAGACGGCGTTCATTTGGGATTAAAAGATACTTCCATAGAAATTGCGAGACATATTTTAGGAGAAAATAAAATCATTGGAGGAACCGCAAATACGAATTCAGATGTTCTTCAAAGAATGAACGAACCTTGTGATTATATCGGTTTGGGACCTTTACGGTTCACTTCAACCAAAGAACAACTGAGTCCGATTTTAGATTTTGAAGGATATGAAAAAATTATTCAAAATTTAAAAGAAAAATCACTAGAAATTCCAAAAATATTTGCCATCGGTGGAGTGGTTCTGGAAGACATAGAATTATTACAACAAATCGGAATTTACGGAGTGGCAGTTTCGGGACAAATCACAAATCAGCCTTCCATTATCAACGAATTTAAAACAGCAATGCAATGAACAATCAACCATTAATAATAGCAGACAGAACATTCGAATCAAGATTGTTTTTAGGAACAGGAAAATTCGGAAATCTTTCAGAAATGACCGAATCAATCATCGCTTCAGGCAGTGAAATGGTAACAATGGCGTTGAAAAGAATTGACTTCCAATCTTCCGAAGATGATTTGTTAAGTGCTTTAAAACCTACAAAATCTCACCTTTTACCCAACACTTCAGGAGCGAGAACAGCAAAAGAAGCGGTTTTGGCAGCACAATTGGCAAGAGAAGCCTTGGAAACAAACTGGGTAAAACTGGAAATTCATCCGGATCCAAAATATTTATTACCCGATCCGATTGAAACATTGTACGCCACAGAAGAATTGGCAAAATTAGGATTCATCGTAATGCCTTACATTCATGCCGATCCGGTTTTGTGTAAACGTTTAGAAGATGTAGGAACGGCGGTTGTGATGCCTTTGGGAGCACCGATCGGAACGAATAAAGGCTTGAGAACTTTGGACTTTTTAGAAATAATTATCAGTCAGAGCAACGTTCCTGTTGTTGTAGATGCCGGAATTGGTGCGCCTTCCGATGCTGCAAAAGCGATGGAAATGGGTGCTGATGCGGTTTTAGTGAACACAGCAATTGCCGTTGCAAGAAATCCGGTGAATATGGCATTGGCTTTTAAAGAAGGGGTAATCGCCGGAAGAAGAGCTTTTGAATCCGGTTTGGGAGCTATCGGAAATCACGCAGAAGCATCAAGCCCGTTGACCTCATTTTTGTTTGATTGAACCAGGACTTCAAATAAGAATTAGAAAGTCCCAAAGGGACGATTTAGTAAAGGGTAGGATGAAATCCTATCAAAAATAAATCATTTTAATTAAATGTAAAATTTCATGAAAAGTTTTAAAGATTTTTTTGAGAAATATCAATGGGATGAGGTAAAGGCAAAGCTTGAAAAAGTGACATTATCCGATGTAGAAAATAGTCTTCAAAAAAAGAATAAAACAATAGAAGATTTCCTGAATTTTCTTTCGGCTGTTGCTGCTCAAAAGCTAGAATTAATGGCGAAAATGACGCAACAACTCACTCAAAAACGATTCGGGAAAACGATTCAGTTGTATGCGCCGTTGTATTTGAGCAATGAATGTCAGAATATCTGTACATATTGCGGTTTTAGTTTGGATAATTCCATCAAAAGAAAAACGCTTTCTGATACAGAATTGATGATTGAAGCGACGGTTTTAAAATCAATGGGGGTCAATCATGTGTTGTTGGTAAGCGGTGAAGCGAATAAAACGGTTGGAATTGATTATTTTTTGAAGGCTGTTCGTTTGTTGAAGCCTCATTTTGCGAATATTTCTATTGAAGTTCAGCCTTTGTCGGAGGAAGAATATCAACAGCTTCACGATGCGGGAGTGAATGCGGTTTTGGTCTATCAGGAAACCTATCATCAGGAAGTTTACAAAGAATATCATCCGAAAGGCAAGAAATCAAATTTCAATTTTCGTCTGGAAACACCCGACAGAATCGGAAAAGTGGGAATTCATAAAATGGGATTGGGCGTTTTGCTCGGTTTGGAAGATTGGAGAATTGACAGTTTTTTCAACGCCCTTCATATCGATTATCTTCAAAAGCAATATTGGAAAAGTAAATTTTCTGTTTCATTTCCGAGACTTCGACCTGCGGAAGGAATTATTGAGCCGAATTTTATTATGTCTGATAAAGATTTACTGCAATTAATCTGCGCCTACAGAATTTGGAATGAAGACCTGGAAATTTCGATTTCAACGAGAGAAAACGAAAAATTTAGGAATAATATTATTTCATTGGGAGCAACGGCGATGAGTGCAGCTTCAAAAACAAATCCCGGTGGTTATGCGGTTGACAAAGAGTCTTTGGAGCAATTTGAGACCAGCGATGAAAGAAGTATGGATGAAATTAAAAACGTAATTAAAAAATCCGGCTACGATCCCGTGATGAAAGATTGGGATTCTGTTTATAGTGGAATTCAAATTTGAAATAGTATAATGAAAAACGAAGACATTTTTGCACGATACAGCCGACAGATTTTTATTGAAGAAATTGGTTTGGAAGGTCAACGAAAAATTATGAATTCTAAAGTTCTCGTCATTGGAGCTGGTGGTTTGGGAAGTCCAGTGATTCAATATTTAGCTGCGGCAGGAGTTGGGAATTTAGGCGTTGCAGATTTTGATGAGGTTGAACTTCATAATTTAAACCGACAAATCATTCATAACGAAAATTCCGTTGGAAAATCAAAAGTGAAAAGTGCTGAAGAATTTGTAAAAAAACTTAATCATCAAGTCAAATTTATTGGAATTGAGAATAAAATAGATGAATCAAACGTTGAAGAAATTATTTCTCAGTTTGATGTCATCGTTGATGGTTCTGATAATTTTAAAACGAGATATTTAGTTAATGATATTTGTGTGAAGTTACAGAAACCTTTGGTTTATGGAAGTATTTTAGGTTTTTCAGGACAGGTGGCTATTTTCAATTTTAATGGAAGCAAGAATTTAAGAGATATTTTCCCAGAACCTCCTTTTGATGAAAACCTTCCGGATTGTGACAGTCTCGGAGTTTTAGGTGCTTTGCCAGGAATTGTAGGAAGTATGATGGCAAACCAAGCTTTGAAAATAATAACGGATCTGCCATTAAATTTAAATCAAATAACATTAATTGACACTTTAAACTGGAGATTTCAAACGGTTGATTTCTAAAAAAATCCTAATTGTTATAATTTTCCTCTTTTAGAAGGAATGATTTTTACTGTTGATGGAAATTAGACATAAAAAAACGGGCTTTTTTAAGCCCGTTTCTATTGAAATATATAATGGTTGAGATTTTGGATAAATGTTTATTTTATAAATTATTGTCCTTGCTGCAAAATTCCACCATTGCTGTCACTTTGATTGGTTGTTTTAATCATATTTGGATCTTCTTTTGCCAGTTTGTTTTTAGTAGGGATTTTATAATTAACTGTAATTCCGAAACTTCTGCTGTCATATTTATTGGATGTAAATACATTTCTTCCCGGAGAAACGGCAACGATTACGCTTTTATTTTGATTAAATACATCTCGTGCATACAATGAAAGATTTAGGCGATCATTCATAAACTTTCTTGATACGGTAAGATCAAAAGCATTGTTTAAAGGTTTGTCAATTTGAAAATAATAAAAATTTCCACCTTTTGGTATTACGTTGTAATTCGCCTGAAGTCTGATATCTTTCGGTAGAATAAATTGCCCCATTAAGCTGAAAATCCAGAAACCCTTTGTTTTTACATCCGGCATTTCTTGGACTTGATAACCTGTGTAAACATAGAGTAAATTCATTTTATCAGGATTCACGTTAAATTTCATCAGTTCGCTAAAAGGTGTTGTAAACAGCATAAAAGGAATTGGCATTCCGAAATTAAAGTTGTGCGTTCTGATGCTATTCACCTGTACCTGTTCGTTTTTAATAAAATTACCTTGCCTCGAAACTTTCTGTACAATCTGATCTTTTACCCAGCTGGTGTTATAGCCAATATAAGCATAATCAAATGCGCTGATTTTAATTTCAGCATTGTCATAAATGGTTGGCTGTAAATTTGGGTTACCGTTTGACGTAACTGTTTCCGTTGTAAGTGTATTATTATTCGGGTTTAGGAGCGAAACGCTTGGCAGACTTATTTTTTTGTTATAATTGACATTAATGAAAAGCTGTTTCATTAAATTATACTGCACACTTGCGTTGGGAAAGACTTTAAACTTTTTGAATGGATTTAAATTGCTTTCCTTTAAAATACCTTTATCATAGAATCGTGTAATTCCTGTGATGTCATAGTTTTCGGCTCTTGCTCCCGCGATGAAATCAAACTTTTTGAAAGTTGTCTGAAATTCTACGTAAGCAGAAGTGGTTTGTCTTGTGTAATCAAGATTAATAAGACTTCCATCTTTTGTTTCAAAATTTTGTTGATCATACAATCCTCCAAAACTTACCTTTCCTTCGTCTAAAATTTTCAAAGGTTGAGAATAATCAACTCTGAAATTATATAGATTGAATAAAGAAGAGTTATTTAATGATTTATCTCCAAATTGATTAAATTCTGAATCACTGTTGGTGTAAATTGCTTTAAAATCAAGCTTCTTATTTTTATCCTCAAATTTTTTCTGATAGGTTGCGGCAACTTCCTGTCTTAAACCTTTAGTATCACTGGAGTAATTGGATGTGGTAGCTCCATTGATGAATTCGTCAGCAACAACATCTGCACCTCCGTTGTTGTGATTGATGTCGTAGTTCAACAACAATCTGTCTTTTCCAAGCTCAAAAGTAAAAGCGGAATTCATATAATAAGTTCTTCCCAAAGAATTAGAGTGATTTCGGGTAAGACCATCCAACTCAGAAAGGGATAAGCTTTCACGGTAATATTGGCCTAAATTTACCTGCCATCCAAACCATTTATTTCTTGAGTTTAAAGCAATTGAATTATTAAACCTGCTTCTATACTTATCGTAGCTTGAAAAACGGTAACCTCCGTTGTAGACTGCAGTAAGGTAGTTTTTCGCTGATTTGCTTGTGATAATATTTAATATTGCTCCACCTGAAGTCGCCGGAAATTCGGCACCCGGTTGTGTAATGATTTCAATTCTTTCAACAGAGTTTGCGGGCATTCCTTCCAAGAAAGCATTTAGTTCATTGCTTGAGATATTCAATGGTCTTCCATCCATATAAACATCCAATGGTTTTCCCTGATACATCATCCCCACCATATCAGATACTACCAAACCCGGAAGTTTTTTTACACCTTCCATCAAAGAGCCTGAATTTAAGCTTGGTTGTTCGGAAAAATCAAAAATGGTACGGTCGGCTTTTTGTTCAACGGCTTTTTTAGTTTTAGTAATAACAACGCTTTCTATTTCCTTTTCTTTTACTTTACTGTCATTATTATCTTTGGTTTCCTGTGCAAAACCTAAAATTGAACCTAAAATTGAGAGAGTAAATAAAGTTTTCTTCATGATTGTGAGTAAATCTACTCAGTTAGACGATAGAAAATCTTATTTGTTACAAAATTTTATTGTGCTCTGTTTTTTTCTTCAAAGTTGATGCTTTTTGTACTTCTTTTCTTTTTGTTATTTCCCAATGTGTAATTTACGCTTAAACGGAAACTTCTTCCATCCCAATAATTATTAAAATGCTGACTGTTGTCACTGTAATACATGTCTCCACGATATTTCTGTGCAAAAATATTGGTTACAGTTGCATTAATCTGTAACTGTTTTTCCATCAATGAAACCTTTATTCCTGAAGTAAGATTAGAAAAATTATGAAACGAAGAATTTACATTTTTATAAGGTAGATCTTGACTGTAATTTAGAAAAAAGAAAACTGTTTTGTTTTTGTTGATGGTGAATGTGTTATTGATCGAATAGCTGATTGAATGACCGTTCTGAGTTTCAGCTTCAATATTAAATACTTTTGAATCTGTAAGAGATCCGTTCAGTGAAAGACTTGTTTCCCAAAATTTGAAAAGTTTATCTGTATAGGAAGCATTAAAACCATAAAAATTATTGTTGTAATAATTAAGATAAGTCCCAATTTGTGAAAGCCCATCGATTAAAGCAACTTGTCCGAAACCATTTTTAAGTTTCAAATAATAAATGCTTGCAGAAAATTTGCTGTTGTAAGTATATCCTAACTCTAAATTATTGATGTAAGATGGCTTTAATAAAGGATTTCCCGAAGAATAAGAATATGGGTTTTCATACCATCTGAAAGGATTAAGATTGCTCATACTCGGACGGTTGATTCTTCTTGAATAAGAAAGACTGAAAACATTTTTCTCCTTTTTATAAGATACAAAAGCTGATGGAAACCACTGTCCGTAATTGTATTTATTTTCTTGATTGGTAGATGGAGTAAAACTTTGAGCCTGAGTGTTTTCATAACGAAGCCCTGCTTTGGTTTCCCAGTGCTCACCAAAACTTTTGGCATAACTGAAATAAGCAGCATAATTTTCTTCGCGATATTCAAATAAATTAGCTCTTTGCAAATCCGGAATATATTGATTGTTGATGATGTTAAAATATTGCAGATCGGTAGCGTTTTTAAACTGGTTAAATTTAAGTCCGGTTTCAATCGTACCAAAAGAAAACGGAAGTTCCAAATCTCCCTGCAAAGAAAAAACCTGTGGTTCAACAATTGATTTTGTATTGACATACTGTATTGAATTGTCACTCAATTTCAATGTTGAAAAGTTAACATCTGTATCAGAATTATTTTTAAAAAAGTTTCCTGCAAAGCTCAGTTTTTTCCCTAACGAATCTAATTTCAGATCATAATAAGCACTCAAAGTATGAGTTGGAGCTTTTTCGCGATGAAAAGTCTTTGTTAAAAGGTTTTCTGCGGATAAATCGGTATCTACATTTCTTGTTTCGTTTAGAATATCCATCCCGGATTTCTGATGAGAAAAAATATATTCTATTCCGATTTCGGAGTTTTTATTTAGCTTGTACGAAAGATTTAGGTTAGGTGTCAATTCTTTCCACATATCTTTTCTTACAGAACGGCTGTAGTTTTGGGAAGCTCCTAAAATACTGTAGTTTTCTTCTGAACGTTTTGCTCCATCAGAATAGCTTGTTTTTAAAGATAAGCTAAGTTTTTCAGTCTGATAATTTAATGATCCTGTCGAATTTCCACCTGAATAAGTTCTTTGGTTCAATCCTGTATTCACTGAACCACTCCAGCCTAAGTTTGGATTTTTTTTAAGGATAATATTAATCAATCCACTGTTTCCCTGAGCTTCATATTTTGCAGGTGGAGTAGTGATCACTTCTATTTTAGCAATGTTTTCTGAACGTATCGTTTTCAGATAATTAATAAGGTTAGTTCCTGAAAGATTGAGCATTCTTCCGTTGACCATTACATTCACACTGCTTTTTCCTGCAATAGAAATACTTCCCAAATTATCGTCTACTTTCAACATCGGAACATTGGCTAATGTTTCCGAACCATCCATTCCCTGAGAAGCTACAGAAGCTTCAACATTAAAAATAAGGCGATCAGCTTTTCTTTCGAGAAGAAGTTTTTTCTTGCCATTAATGGTAACAGATTCTATAGTTTTCAATTGTAAAGTATCTTGTTTTTGGGCAAAAGAAGAGATGTATAAGAAAGAAGCAGCAATAATGAATGTCTTTTTCATGAGAAATGGATGGTTTAGATTGATGAGGTAAGAAGATTATTTTTTTGAGTCTAAGCTTGAAAATTCGACGTAATCATACTCCGGAGAGATAGTGAAAAACTGTCTGAAAACTGTAGCATGACCGTTTCCTACAATCACCAAAATTCTGTCTTCTGAATTTTTCGGAATCTCTTGAATTTTTCTGAACATTCTAAGATTCCTGTTATACCAATATAAAGCAAGCAAATCTGCGCCGTCGTGTTCTCTCAATTTAAAATCTCCTGTTAAATACGCTCCGTATTCGTATTGATGATATTCTTTGCTGTTCATGTATTTAAACATATCAAGAATAGATTTGAAGTTTTTTCGTTCAGTATTCTTAATGAAAGTATTATACTGTTGAGAGATACGATCATCATTCAAAAAATCATAATCTTTAAGCATATTTTTAAAATATAATGAGTCTGTCTTACCAAATTTTTCTGTAAAATCATCTAAAACGGAATTGGCATCAATGCTGTACAACTCATTAATCTTAAGTTCTGTTGCGATGCGCATTGCCAGTTGGTAACGCTCGTCTCTTTGATCTCTGTATTTCCCGTCTTTGTATTCTTTTAATTTTTCGTTGGCTTTCCAATCTGGCCAAGCTTCAATAGCGATTTTTGTAGGCTTAAATTTTTTGATATAACTGATTAATTCTGTTACTTCAGCTGCTGTCTTAGGTTCTAAAACATCTACCTGGTCACTTTTTTCTGTTTTATGAGCATCTTGATTGGGATAGTCAAAATGAAATGAACCAACAACCAGAACTTTGGTTTTAGGATCAGGAAAATATTTTGAAGGTTTTTTCTGCCCGAATAAGAATGTTGACATTGTCATTAACATAATTAATATTGATGTTTTCATAATAATTTGTTTTAAATATTTTTGACAAATTTATATCTCACAGCAATTTGATAAAACAGCGTTTCGACCAAGTACGAAATATGCCGGGTTAAAATATTTTCATCGGAAAAAAAGAGGTGTTTGTAGATTTTGAAAGCTCTGGCCACGCTATTGTATCTATTTTTGATAAATGAAAAATATAGTACTTCTTTTAGGTTTGATTTTTATACACCCCGGTGTAAATAATCATAGGGTAGATGTTTGGAAAACAATTACAATAGCTCCGAACGAAAGCATTACTATTAATAAAGTAAATGCGCCAGTAACTTTAGAAATAAAAAATCTTTCAGATGAAAATATAGCTTTAGTTTCTGCGCTAAAAATACCGACTGAAATTTCGAGTAAGTCCGAATTCAAATATAGATTGCCTAAAAAAGGTAGTTTAAGGTTAGAAAACAGAAATACAAAGCCTGTTTCAATATATTTGCATTATTACTCTTCTCAACCAATTATAGTTAACAACAAAGAATTAAGATGAAAAAAAAGCAGCTATTATTTTTACACTTCTTTTATTGGTTATTAGTTTTTGCAAAAAATATCATTTCTTTTTTAACCTTTGATAAAGGAATGTTGCATATTTTGACTCTCACAATTTTTGTTGCCAGTTTCCTTGGCTTTTATGTAAATTATTTCTTTATTGTTCCACGATTTTTCAATCCGAAAAGACTGTATATGACGATTATCGGTTTTTTTGTTGCAGTTTTCTTTTTTGTTTTATTCAGATATTCTTTAGAGGAAATTTTGCTTCTCAAACTCTTTGGCCTTCGAAATTATGCGGAAGGAACAAGTTTAGGATTTTATTTTTTTGATAATATTTATTACTCAAGTTTAACGATTTTCGTAAGTACGAGCTTATGGCTTTTTACTTATTATTCTAAACTGGAAGCAGAAAGAGCGCAGCTTATTGAAGAGAGAAAAAATGCTCAGCTTCAGGCTTTAAAAACCCAAATCAATCCGCATTTTATTTTTAATACTTTAAATAATATTTATTCTTTAGTCTATCAAAATTCAGATAAAGCTTTACCGGCAATTGAAGAATTGGGACAATTATTAAGGTACAGCACTAAAGATCTTGAGAAAGATTTTATTACTTTAGATAAAGAAATTGGTTATCTAGACAGTTTAATAGAATTGGAAAAACTAAGAATTAAAAATCCAGAATTATTAATCGTTGAGAAAAAATTGATTCATCCAAAACTAAATATTTCGCCAATGCTTTTAGTCCCTTTCGTTGAAAACGCTTTTAAACACGGAGATTTTAGAAATAAAGGTTTTGATATGAAAATTTCAGATAACAATAAAATTCTGCATTTTTATCTTTCAAATTTTAAAAAAGAAAAAATGAAGGATTCTGTTTCCGGAATCGGGATTGAAAATGTAAGAAAAAGACTTGAAATTTTGTATCCTAAAAAATATGAGCTGAATATGATTGAAACGGAAACCAATTTTACCGTAGATTTAAAGATTGATTTGAAGAATGAAGAAAATTAAATGCATTATTGTTGATGACGAACCGCTCGCAGTATCACTGCTTGGAAGTTATGTAGAGAAAATTCCGTTTCTTGAGCTTGTTTTTTCTACTGAAAATCCTATTGAAGCTTTAGAATTTATTCAGAATAACGATGCAGATCTTGTTTTCTTAGATATTCAAATGCCGGAATTAACGGGGATCAACTTCATGAAAATTGTCGGCGATAAAATGAAATATATTTTGACTACGGCTTATTCAGAATATGCTTTAGAAGGATATGAGCACAATGTTGTTGATTATCTTTTAAAACCAATTTCTTTTGAACGTTTTAGCAAAAGCATCATGAAGGCTCAGGAACGTTTTCCTGTAGCTGAAGCTAGTGAAGCTGGACATTTTTTTGTGAAATCTTCCGGTCAGCAACATCGCATTAATTTTGATGAAATTCTTTATGTGGAAAGCATTAAAGATTACGTCAACATCAAAACGGAAACTCAGGAATACATTGTTTTAGATACTTTGAAATCTCTCGAAAATCAACTTCCTTCAAACTTTACAAGAATTCACAAATCTTTTATTTTAAATTTAGATAAAGTGAAAAGCTTAAGTTCAAAAAAAGTAATATTAATTTCGGAACACGAAATTTCGGTGGGAGAAATGTATAAATCTAATCTTTTAGAAAAGCTGAAATAAAAAAGCAACTTCAATGGAAGTTGCTTTTTCTGTATAATTAAAAACTAAATTTTAGTTTTCCTGTTGCTTAATTAAATTCAAAGCAGAACCTGCTTTAAACCAATCAATCTGCTGATCGTTGTACGTGTGATTGGCCAAGATAATGTCTTTTGTTCCATCAGCATGTACAAATTCTAAGGTCAACTGTTTTCCTGGAGCAAACTGATCAAGATCTAAGAAGTTGACCGTGTCGTCTTCTAAAATTTTATCATAATCAGATTCATTGGCAAAAGTAATTCCCAACATTCCTTGTTTTTTAAGGTTCGTTTCGTGAATTCTTGCAAACGATTTTACCAAAACGGCTTTTACACCAAGGTGTCTTGGTTCCATTGCAGCGTGTTCTCTAGAAGAACCTTCACCGTAGTTTTGATCTCCTACAACAATAGTCGGAACACCTGCAGCTTTGTAAGCTCTTTGTACAGCCGGAACTTCTCCGTATTCACCAGTTAATTCATTCTTAACGTGATTGGTTTCCATGTTGTAAGCATTTACGGCTCCAATCAACATGTTATTTGAAATATTATCAAGATGACCTCTGTATTTCAACCACGGTCCTGCCATAGAAATATGGTCGGTGGTACATTTTCCGAAAGCTTTAATTAAAACTTTTGCTCCGGTAATATTTTTACCATCCCAAGCTGGGAACTCTTCCAATAACTGAAGTCTGTCTGAAGTTGGACTTACATTGACCTGAACACTAGATCCGTCTGCAGATGGAGCTTGGTATCCGTTGTCATCTACGGCAAATCCTTTTGCAGGAAGCTCAAAACCTTGAGGTTCGTTTAATTTTATTTGTTCACCTGATTCATTGGTTAAAGTATCAGTAATTGGATTGAAATCTAGTCTCCCGGAGATTGCTACTGCAGCAACCATTTCCGGAGATGCTACAAAAGCATGAGTGTTTGGATTTCCGTCGGCTCTTTTGGCAAAGTTTCTGTTGAAAGAGTGAATGATCGAGTTTTTCTCTCCTTTTTCAGCACCTTCTCTGTCCCATTGTCCAATACAAGGTCCACAAGCATTGGTAAAGATTTTTGCATTTTCAAATTTTCTGAAAGAATCTAAGAAACCGTCTCTTTCTGCAGTAAATTTCACCTGCTCAGAGCCCGGATTAATTCCTAAAATAGCTTTTGGTTTTACTCCTTTTGCTACTGCGTCTTCCACAATCGAAGCGGCTCTCGATAGATCTTCATAAGAAGAGTTGGTACAAGAACCAATTAATGCCCATTCAACTTCAAGAGGCCATCCGTTTGCTTCAGCTTTAGCTCTGAATTCAGAAACCGGAGTCGCTAAATCGGGAGTAAAAGGTCCATTCAAATGAGGAGCTAATTCAGAAAGATTGATTTCTATTAACTGATCGAAATATTGTTCTGGGTTTGCATACACTTCAGCATCACCTGTTAAATGTTCAGCGATTTTATCAGCAGCATCTACAACATCCTGTCTTCCGGTTGCGGCCAAATATCTTCTCATTGAATCATCATATCCAAATGTAGAAGTTGTTGCGCCAATTTCAGCACCCATGTTACAGATTGTTCCTTTACCTGTTGCTGAAAGAGACTCTGCTCCTTCTCCGAAATATTCTACGATGCATCCTGTTCCTCCTTTTACAGTAAGAATTCCTGCAACTTTTAAGATAACATCTTTTGCGGAAGTCCAGCCAGACATTTTTCCGGTTAATTTTACACCTATTAATTTAGGCATTTTTAATTCCCAAGCCATTCCGGCCATTACGTCTACCGCATCAGCTCCACCAACTCCGATGGCAACCATTCCTAAACCTCCTGCATTTACCGTATGAGAATCGGTTCCGATCATCATTCCTCCTGGGAATGCATAATTTTCTAATACAACTTGGTGAATGATTCCGGCTCCCGGTTTCCAGAAACCGATTCCGTATTTATCACAAACCGAGCTTAAGAAATTGAAAACTTCAGAGTTTTTATTAATTCCTTCCTGTAAATCTGCTTCTGCACCTACTCTTGCCTGAATAAGGTGATCCGCATGAGCTGTTGAAGGAACTGCTACTTTGGTTTTTCCAGCCTGCATAAATTGTAAAAGTGCCATTTGCGCAGTGGCATCCTGCATTGCAACTCTATCCGGAGCGAAATCTACATAAGAGTTTCCTCTTTCATATTCTTGTGTTGCGTTTCCTTCCCATAAATGGGTGTAAAGGATTTTTTCTGAAAGTGTGAGTGGTTTTCCTGTAATTTGTCTTGCTGCAGCAATTCTTTCAGGATAACGTTCGTACACTTTTTTGATCATGTCAATGTCGAAAGTCATATCTATTTTAATTTTTCTTTTCTAATAATTTTCCGGGTTTTTAATTAAAACTAAAACCAGAAATTTTTTCAATAAAGGTTCATCAAATACCATTCCTACCATTCATAAAATAGGATTAATTAGATGAATAACTAATATTTTTTATACCTATGAAGTTAAGGAAAAATAAATTTTGAATCATTGACATAGGTTAAAATAATTCCTGCTGCTCTTAAATGGAAAGATTCTAAACAAAATGGAAGACTTCAAAAAGAAATCTTCCATTTTAATTATTTGAAATAGTCTTTCGACTTTAATTTAAAATCTATTAGTGACCAACGGTAACCAATTCTTTGATAGATGGAACGAAAGTAGTTAAGTCAATTCCCTCAACAGCTTCTTTGTATTCGTCGATATTTGGAATTCTTCCAATAATTGCAGACAATACAACAACCGGAGTCGATGCTAATAAAGATTCCCCTTTTTTACGTTCTGAATCTTCAACCACTCTTCCTTGGAAAAGTCTTGTAGAAGTTGCCAAAACAGTATCTCCTTTTTCAGCTTTCTCCTGGTTACCCATACAAAGGTTACAACCTGGACGCTCAAGATACATCATATTTTCATACTGAGTACGAGCTTCACCTTTCGGAGCATTATCATTAAATTCAAAACCTGAATATTTTTCTAATAATTCCCAGTCACCTTCAGCTTTTAATTCATCAATGATATTATAAGTAGGAGCGGCAACTACCAATGGAGCCTGGAACTCTACTTTACCATTTTTCTGTTCAAGATTTCTCAACATCTGAGAAACGATTTTCAAGTCACCTTTGTGAACCATACAAGAACCTACGAAACCAAGGTCAACTTTTTTCTCACCTCCGTAGAAAGTAAGGTCTCTGATGGTATCGTGTGTATATCTTTTAGAAACATCGTCATTGTTTACATCCGGGTCAGCAATCATTGGCTCAATGATGATGTCTAGGTCAACAACAACTTCAGCATAATATTTAGCATTAGCATCTGGAGTCAAAGCAGGTTTATCACCAGTTCTGATTTCCTCGATTCTCTTGTTTGCTTTGTTAATTAGACCTTGAAGAACGTGGTTATGGTTATCCATTCCTTTGTTAATCATAATCTGGATTCTGCTTTTCGCAATTTCCAATGATTCAATCAAAGTATCGTCTTCAGAAATACAGATAGAAGCTTTTGCTTTCATTTCTGCAGTCCAGTCTGTAAATGTAAATGCCTGGTCAGCCGGAAGAGTTCCTATGTGAACCTCGATAATTCTACCTTGGAAAACATTTTCTCCATCAAATTGTTTCAACATCTGAGCCTGAGTTGCGTGAACTACATCACGGAAATCCATATGCTCTTTCATATCACCTTTGAAAGTCACTTTTACAGATTCAGGAATCGGCATTGATGCTTCGCCTGTTGCCAAAGCTAAAGCTACCGTTCCAGAATCAGCTCCGAAAGCAACACCTTTAGACATTCTTGTGTGTGAATCACCTCCGATGATGATTGCCCATTCGTCAACCGTAATATCGTTAAGAACTTTGTGAATAACGTCTGTCATTGCGTGATACTCACCTTTCGGGTCACGTGCTGTGATCACTCCGAAATCGTTCATAAATTTCATTAATTTAGGAATATTAGCCTGCGCTTTTTTATCCCAAACAGAAGCCGTGTGACATCCTGACTGATAAGCTCCGTCTACGATTGGAGAAATCACTGTTGCTGCCATAGATTCTAATTCCTGAGAAGTCATCAAACCTGTCGTATCCTGAGAACCAACAATGTTTACTTCTACACGAACGTCTGAACCTGCATGTAATAATTTACCTTCAGTAACACCCACTGCATTTCTGTTGAAGATTTTTTCAACAGCCGTCAAACCTTGTCCTTCAATAGAAATCTCTTTAGAAGGTGCGAAAACTGTAGGAGCTGTAATTCCTAAAGTTTTTGCAGCAAAAGTCTGAATTTTTTTACCAAAAACGATGGCGTAAGAACCACCGGCTTTGATAAATTCTAATTTTTGAGGAGTAAATGATTTTGAAATATCTTTCAATTCAACATCTCCGTTGTATAATTTCTTTTCTTTGGTATTGATTGTAAGAACAGTTCCTGTAGCAACAGAATATTTTTCTTCTAAAACAATATCACCATTTTCATTACGAACAGGGTTTCCATTTTCATCTGTTTTTTTAACCCAGTTTTGTAGGTCAATTCCGATACCTCCTGTTACATCAACAGTAGTTAAGAAGATTGGAGAAATACCGTTTGTTCCTGCTACAATGGGAGCGATGTTTACGAAAGGTACGTAAGGGCTTGCTTGTTTCCCAGTCCAAAGTGCAACGTTGTTCACCCCAGACATACGAGAAGAACCAACTCCCATTGTTCCCTTTTCAGCAATAAGCATTACACTTGCATCAGGGTGTTGAGCTTGAAGCATTTTGATTTCGTCCTGCGCTTCAGGTGTAATCATACATTTCCCGTGAAGTTCTCTGTCTGAACGAGAGTGAGCCTGATTTCCCGGAGACAATAAATCTGTAGAAATATCACCTTCACCAGCGATGAAAGTAACTACTTTAATTTCTTCTGCAACTTCAGGAAGTTTAGTGAAAAATTCTGCTTTTGCATAGCTTTCTAAAATATCTTTAGCGATTACATTACCAGATTCGAAAGCTTCTTTTAAACGTGCTGTATCAGCATCATATAAGTAAACCTGAGTTTTAAGAACTTCAGCAGCCGGTTTTGCAGTTGCATCGTCATTTCCTAAAGCTAAATCAAGTAAAACCCCAATTGAAGGTCCTCCTTTCATATGAGATAGTAATTCGAAAGCGAAAGTTGGTGTGATTTCTTCAACCACAGATTCGCCAAGAATAATTTCTTTTAAAAACTTAGCCTTTACCCCTGCAGCACTTGTTGTACCCGGTAAAGTGTTATAAATAAAAAATTTAAGAGAATCAGCTCTGTATTCGTTTGCTGTATCTTTAATCTGCTCAATAATTGCGCTTAATAGATCTGCGCCGTCAATTGGTTTGGGGTGGAGTCCCTGATTTTTTCTTTCTTCGATTTCTTGGATGTAATCCTGATAAATATTCATAATTCTAGAAGTCTTTTCATTTTAAATGCGCTTTCGGGATGTAATGAGATTCCTAATACGCATCACTTTCAAGTCGTTTTACGATTTATTCGTAAATCTTTCTAAGTTTGTTGCCGGAAATTGAAGCTGTCTATTGAAAATCTTTTCTGAAATAAAAATTTAACAGAGTAAGAACTGATGTTATTTTTTTAGATTTATCAAAAAAATCTTCAAAATTTAGTTTTCCGTTGTTAAACACCTGAAAATGTTTCCAAATTTACGAAAATTTACTATTTTGTAAGGTTGAAATTATTTAGATTCTTTATAAATATGAATTTTATATTTTCTATTTTTGGTACAAAATAAACGTAAGATGATTTTAAGAAAATTGAAGCTGGGTTTTTTAATAACGTGTTCCGTTTTTGCTTTTTCTCAATCTAAAACTCTTAAAAAGAATAATTTAAATAAATCTAAAAATGCAGTAAAGTCAAATGTTACTAAAAATGAGGTAACGAAGCTTCCTGTAGTTAATGAAGAAGTGCCATTGCTGATTCCGCAAAAAAAGAACGGAAAATCGGGCTTCGTTAATCAAAAAGGAAAATTTGTAATTCAGCCAGAGTATGATTTAGTGATGTTTTTTGGTGAAGATTGCAACCTTTTAAACTCTCCTAATGAGAAAATCAGAAAGTTTGGAGGCGGAGATTTTGCCACTGTAGAAAAAGATAAAGTTACTTTCAGAATTAATAGATCGGGTAAAAAAGTTTATCAATATAAAGATGCTGATTTAGGAAAATGTGGGTTGGAATTGAAAAAAGCGTTATTTCATGCTTATATTTTAAACGGAAAATACGGAATCATTGAAGATTCGAAGTTTAAAAATCCGTCAGATCGCAGTCAGTTTACCATTTATCCAAACTATCAGTATCTCTATATTTTAGAAGGTAATGATTTAGCAAATCCTATGATTGTTGCAACGTATAACGATAAATTTGGGGTGATTGATATCAATAATAAAATTATCATTCCATTTGAATATGCAGATATAAAAAGGAATTACAGCTGGAAATTGGGGAAAATGTTTGAAGTCACAAAAGATGATAAAAACTATTATTATATCGATTCTTACAACCGATCTTACTAAGTTTTATAGTTAAATCTGAATCTCAATTTTAAAATATTTCAATTGATATATTTTTAGTAATTTTGCCGCTGAAATAAAGGGGTGCTCCAATAGGGCTGAGATTATACCCAATGAACCTGGAACGGGTAATGCTGTTTAGGGAAACATTCATTATAATTGATGAATGATAAATGATAAACTATAAATTAAAATCACTTATCAATCATAATTTATCGATTATAAATATAGTCGCCCCTTTTATTCCATTAAATTTTTAAAATTTATAAGAATGAAAGGATTGTTTTTTTTAGGACTTACCGCAAGTTCCCTGAGTTTTGCACAAACTCTAAATAATGATTCTCTGAAAATCAGAGAAATTGAAGCTGTCAACTTTACCAAAAGACTTCCTGTTACCAAAGAAATCATCAATGTTCAGAAAGATCTTGACGGAAGAAATCTCGGACAAGATTTACCTATTCTCTTAAAAAATCAAACCTCAATCATCTCAACTTCTGATGCGGGAAATGGAGTGGGGTACACCGGATTTAGAATTCGTGGAGTTGCAGGAAGAGGGATCAATGTGATGATGAATGGCGTTCCCTTCAACGATTCTGAAAGTCAGGGGACTTTCTTCGTCAATGTTCCGGATCTTACGAGCTCGGCTTCACAAATTGTGATTCAAAGAGGTGTGGGAACGTCCAACAACGGAGTTTCTGCCTTTGGAGCGAGTATTAATGTGATTTCTAAAGAGCCTGAAGAAAAGTTTTATTTTAAAACAGATGACAGCTACGGATCATTTAATACCTATAAATATTCAGCTGAGGTAGGTTCCGGTAAATTCTGGAAAGACCGTCTTTCTGTAATGGGAAGGTATTCATATATTCATTCTGATGGGTATATCGACAGAGCTTTTTCAGATTTAAATTCTTACAATTTCACAGCCTTATTTGAAGAAGGAAAAACAAAACTTCGTTTGATGGCTTTCGGAGGAAAAGAAAAAACGTATCAAGCTTGGAACGGAATTGATAGACAAACCTGGGAAACAAATCCTAAACTGAATTATTCTGGTCAATACACGGATCTTTTTACAGGTGAGGAAAAATTCTATGATAACGAAACAGATAATTACAGACAAAATCATTATCAGTTTTTATGGGAACAAAACATCAACGAGCGTTGGAATCTTGAAACAACTCTTCATTACACAAAAGGAAGAGGGTTTTATGAAAATTACGTAAGGGTGAACGAAGAAGATGAGGAAGCAACACATTATTCCAATTATAATCTCCCGGTATTTCAGTTGAACGGAACTCCGGTAAATCAAACCGATTTTATCAGAAAAAAATGGTTGAATAATGATTTCTACGGCTTGGTTTCTACTTTGTATGGGAAATTTGAAAACTTAGATTTGAATTTCGGATTGGTAGGAAATCAATATTACGGAAAACATTATGGAAATGTTACCGGAGTGTATTTCCCAAATATTGATGAATATGAATATTACCGAAATCGTTCGGTGAAGACTGAGGTTGCAGCTTTTGCCAAAGCATTAATCAAAATAAATGATTTTGAATTCTTCGGAGATTTACAATTAAGAAACATTGATTACGACACAAAAATTTTAATGGAAGGAGATGGTGAAGGTGCGAATCTTGATAAAAACTGGCTGTTTTTTAACCCAAAAGCAGGAGTTAATTATAAGTTGGGTAACGGAAAAGTCTTCTTTTCTTATGCTCATGCACAACGCGAACCGAATCGTGATGATCTAATATCAAACAATGACGTGAAATCAGAGAAACTTCACGATTTTGAAGCCGGAATCGAAAAACAGTTTGGTAAAGTGGCTTTTACAGCTAATCTTTATTACATGTATTATCTTAATCAGCTGGTTTTAAACGGTCAGATCAGTAATATCGGTGAGTTTATCCGAACCAATTCCGGTAAAAGTTACAGAAGAGGTGTAGAAATTGGAGCTTTGGCAAAACTTTCAAAACAATGGGAGGTTTCCGGAAATGTAAGTGTAAGCCAAAACAGAAACCTGGATTTCAGAATTAAAAATAAAAAAGAAATTACTGAGCTTGGGAATACTGAAATTTCTTTTTCTCCTAATTTAATTGCCAATCTTAGTCTGAAATTTAATCCGACTAAAAATTTCCAATTGGCTTTGATGAATCAGTATGTAGGGAAGCAATATCTGGATAATACAGAAACTCAGAGTTTACAGTTAGACGATTATCTTCTTACAGATTTCAATGCGCAATATGACTTTAAAATTGCAAAACATGAGGTTGCTTTAAAGCTTTTGGTGAATAATATTTTTAATCAGAAATATGTAAACAACGGGTATGTTTACAATGGTCCGGTTTATTTTTCTCAAGCAGGAACCAATTTTATGTTCGGTATCAGCTGGAAAATTCAATAATTAAAATTCGACACCATTTCATATCATTATATTTCAAGTTAGTTCAGATTAAATTTTTTAAAGACTGTTTCGGCAGTCTTTTTTAGTTTTAATTTTTTGAACTTATTGCTTGTTATACATTACAAATAAATCTTCCAAAAAGTCACGAAAAAGTCATAAATTTGCCACCAAATGAATATTTCAGCTTACATTTTAGACTATTTGAAACAATTTGGAACCGTTACCGTTCCAAAGTTTGGTGTATTTTCTCTGGAAAATTCTAAAGCGGTCATCAACTCAGACAATGGAAGTATTCTTCCTCCTTCTTCAAAAATTGCATTTCATTCTGATTATCAGGTTTTATCTGATGATTTGATAGGTTTTATCAGCAATAAAAAAGCAATTTCAAAAGAAGCAACTGAAAATGAATTGCAGATTCAGACAGATTTTTGGAAGAAAAAACTTCAGGCCGAACAGATTTTGGAGATTCAGAATCTCGGAACTATTTTTATTGAAGATGGACAACTTCATTTCAAAGGAAATCGTTTGGAATCTGATCATCCAGATTTTTATGGTTTGGAAGAAATTCGCTTTTCTGATATCAATGAAGGAGATTCTTTTGAGAGCCCGGTAAACAATGAGAAAGATTATAAATTTAATAAATCGATTCTGTGGATTTTTCTTTTTATCATTCCGGTTTTAGGAATATTGTATTTAGGATATACCCAACAGGAGCTTCTCTTCGGAAAAAAATCTTTTGATGATGTTTCGATACAGACCAAAACGAAGAGAATTGAAAAGAAAATGCCGGTAAAAATAGATTCGGCGCAGATAAAAAGAGCTGATTCTGTAAAAGCTTTTAAGGCGGATTCTTTGAAAAAAGATTCAATAAAACAGGCTGCAAAAACATGGAAACCCAATTCCAAAAAAAGTAAATCAAAATGGCAAAAATAAAAAAAGCGTCAGAATCTTTGACGATAATGACCAATATCGTACTTCCCAATGATACCAACCAGCTGAGAAACCTTTTTGGAGGTGAGTTGTTGGCAAGGATGGATCGTTGTGCTTCCATTTCTGCAACCAGACATTGCGAAAGAAGAGTGGTGACAGCTTCTGTAAATCACGTTTCATTTGATCATCCAATTCCGGAAGGAGGGATTGTTGTGATGGAATCTAAAGTTTCTCGTGCATTTGGAACTTCTATGGAAATTTATGTGGATGTTTGGTTAGATGACCCAATCAACCAGAAAAAAATTCAAACTAATAAAGGAATTTATACTTTCGTTGCGGTTGATGAATTTAACCGTCCAATCCCAATTCCTCAGATGGAGCCGGAAACTGAGCTTGAAAAAGAAAGATTCGCAGCTGCTTTAAGAAGAAAAGAATTGTCGCTGATTCTTTCGGGAAGAATGAAGCCAACAGATTCTGTAGAATTGAAGAAGTTATTTGCGGGAGAAATTGAACAATAATTTACAACGGAAGAAAAAATTCTTCCGTTTATTTTTAAATGTAAGTTACAAAAATGAGAATCTTATTATTAGATAAAAATCATCCTCTTATTACCGAACAGCTTTTAGCTAAAAACTTTATTTTGGAAGAAGATTTTACATCTTCGTATGACGAGGTTTGTGGTAAAATTCAAAACTATGATGGGGTAATTATTAGAAGCAGAATTCCTTTAGACCAAAACTTTTTAGAAAAAGCAACTCATCTAAAATTTATTGCAAGAGTAGGAGCGGGGATGGAAAATATTGATATTCCTGTTGCTGAAAAACTGGGAATTCAGTTGATTAATTCTCCGGAAGGAAACAGAGATTCTGTTGCTGAACATGTTGTCGGGATGCTATTGGTTTTAATGAACCGACTTTTCATTGCCTCAAACGAAGTGAAAAACGGAATCTGGCTACGTGAAGAAAACCGCGGTGACGAATTACTCGGGAAAACCGTCGGATTGATTGGTTACGGAAATATGGGTAAAGCCACAGCCAAAAGACTTTCGGGTTTCGGGTGCAAAGTGATTTTTCATGATATCCTTCCCAATCTTTCAGATGAATTTGCAACACAGGTTTCTTTGGAAGAATTAAAAGAAAAAGCAGAGATTTTAAGTTTGCATATTCCTATGACAGAAGAGACGCATTATTTAATTGACTCGGCGTTTATTAATGAAATGAAAAATGATTTTTATTTCGTCAATACCGCAAGAGGAAAGAATGTAGAAACGAAATATTTAGTTGAAGCTTTAAAGTCGGGAAAAGTGAAAGGTGCATGTCTTGATGTTTTAGAATATGAGAAAGCTTCTTTTGAAAATTTAGAATCGGAAAATGAAGATCTGCAATACCTTTTAGATTCAGAAAAAGTAATTGTAACGCCCCATATCGCAGGTTGGACTCATCAAAGCAAAGAAAAGCTGGCGCAGGTGATTGTAGATAAAATTATTACATCGTTTTGTTAGTTTAAAAATAGGCGAAGTAGATTACTCATTTAGGGTGTGAAATTTTATGTTAAATAATTCATAATTCACAATTGCCTTTTCATATTTGAATGGAGTTTTATTAAATTGCCGTTCATTTTTTGAACTCATGAAGAAGCTTAATCTTGTACTTGTTACCACTGTATTTTTATTTCTATTTTCCTGTAAAAACAAATCTGAAAATAATTCTGCAACAGCAGAATCCACTACCAATCTTCCTAACTACGGAAATGTAGATTTAACTAAAGTTTTTGCTTCGGGAGATTTCAGTCTTGTTGATAAAGATTATGCAGTAAACTATATTGATCAATACTATAAAAAGGTTTGGGAAGGAAGCAATTTAAGCGGAAGTTTTCTTGTTGCGCAAGGTGATGATATTTTATATGAAAATTACCGTGGTTTTGCACGAGAGGGAAATCAAAATCCGATAGATAAAAATACACCACTGCATGTTGCTTCAGTATCAAAAACATTGACGGCAATGGCAATGATGAAGCTAATTGAAGCGGGAAAAATAAAATTGACGGATCATTTGACGCAGTTTTTTCCTGCATTTCCTTATCCAAATGTCACGGTTCAGACTTTATTAGATCAAAGAAGTGGGCTTCCTAAGTACGAATACTTTATTACTAAAATTCAACCTGCTCCTTCTGAACTTTCAAAAACTTACATTACCAATCAGGATGTTTTGAATATGATTATCAAATACAAACCTGAATTGGCGAGAGATACCGATACAGGATTTATGTATTGCAATACTAATTTTGCGCTTTTAGCTTTATTGATCGAAAAAATTACGAAAACTCCTTTTCCGCAGGCGATGAAAGAAATGGTTTTCACTCCACTGAAAATGACGAATACTTACATTTTTCAGGAAAAAGATATTCCTACGGCATCACAATCATTTTATTTTGGCGGGAATAAGCTGTATCCTTTAGATAGATTAGATCTTATTTACGGTGATAAAAACGTCTACACAACACCGAGAGATTTGCTTAATTTTTCGAAAGCGATGTTTTCTAAAGACTTTTTAAAGCCTGAATTGATGCAAATGGTTTTTACACCTTACAGCAATGAAAAAGTAGGTCAAAATAATTATGGTTTAGGTTTCAGAATGAAAATTTTTGATAACGGAGAAAAGTTAACCTATCACAACGGTTGGTGGCACGGAACAAATTCTGTTTTTGCTCATCTTTTAAAATCAAAAGTGACCATTATTGCCATCGGAAACAAATATTCGGGTAGAGTTTATTCAGCCTTGGCTTTGTCGGGGTTGTTTGAAGATTTTCCGCCTCAGAAAGATAAGCTTCACAGCATTATGAATGATAATCAGGACACTTTGAAAACAGGAACTGAGGTTTTTGGAGAATAATGTTTATTTTTGCTCAAATAATTTCATGAAAAGATTTCTTCTTTTATTCATTATCGGGATTCTTGTACAGTCTTGTGCAAGAGTAGGCTCACCAGTCGGAGGTCTTAAAGATACCTTGGCTCCTGAGGCTATAGGCTCAAATATAGACTCCTCAAGAGTCAATGTAAGAAGAGATATCAAAGAACTTCGTATTGATTTTAATGAATATATTACTTTAAAGGATATTAATAAAAATCTTAATATTTCTCCGCCGATAAAGAATATCAAAAGAATTCTGCCTTCCAATATTGCCAATAAATATATGGTGATTCAGTGGACAGATACTTTACAGGCAAATACAACGTATAATTTCAATTTTGGAAATGCAATAGTTGATAACAGTGAAAGTAACATCTTGAGGTATTATAATTTTGCTTTTTCTACAGGTGAAAAACTCGACGATTTATACATAAGCGGAGAGGTTACAGATGCTTTAGCTTTAAAAAAGAAAAGCAGCTCCGATAATAAAATGGTGGTTGGTCTTTATCAGTTGAAAGACAGTATGGATTACAGACAGAAGCCATATTATATCACCAAAGTAGATGATGATGGCTATTATGAGTTAAATTATCTTGCAAAAGGTAAATACAAAATTATTGCTTTCGATGATGATAATGAAAACTCTATTTACAATCCCGGAAAAGAAAAAATAGCATTTCAAAAAGACACTGTTGTCGTTGAAAAATCTATTTCCGGATTAAATTTAAAATTGTTACCGTCTAAAAAGCCATTTAAAAATCCTGAGTTAAAAGAAATGCCGGGAGGAGTTTTGATGACTTTTGAAGGAAATCCTGATGAAGTAAAAGTACTTTCTGTAAGCGAAAAACTGAAAGACATTAAAGTGACACACAAACCTAAATCAGATTCTGTGAAAATTTGGTTTGATGCTGTAAAAAGTGATGTTGGGCAAACTGTAAACGAAAAATTAGAGTTCAGCTACGATACCGGAACAAAGCAAGATACTGTTGTCACTTTTTATAAGTATAACAAAAAGAATGTGATGGATGTTGTTAGTGAAAATGGAGGATCTTTATTGCCCCCAAAAACTGATTTCAAAATTTCATCGACTTACCTTATCGATAAAATTAATCCTGAAAAATGGACTTTAAAAATTGATAGTACAACTGTGCAACCATTTACGGCAAAAATATCAGAGACCAATCCTTATCAGATTTTGGTAACATCAGATTTCATTTCCGGAAAAAAATATCAACTAACGATTCCGAAAACAACAATTTCTTCTTATTATGAAAAAAATGTGGAGTCTAAACGTTTTGATTTTGAAGTTGATAAAATTGAAAATTATGGACTTTTAAAGATTGAACTTCAAAATGCTCCGGCTAAAAAATACTGGCTCCAGCTTTTAGATTCTTCAGAAAAACCATTATATCAGAAATATACAAGCGGAAATTCGGTTACGTTTGATGTATTGAAACCCGCAGAATATATTATCCGTATTTTGGTAGATAATAACGAAAATGGATATTGGGATCCTGCAGATTTTGAAAACTCTACTTTTGCTGAAGATTCTTATACTTACTATAAAACCGCAGTTATTCGACCATTGTGGACGTCGAAAGAAACCTGGGATCTGAAAGATACAAGAGTTCTTGATATCAGTAAATTTGGAACGGCTACAAGTGCTTCAAAAGCTCAGTCTAACGAAAATAAATCGACAACAAACCCAACAAGTAATTCTATTCAGAATAATAATTCTGGAACCAGAGGAACGAATAGAAATCTTGAATTAAGAAGATAATGCAGAAGTTTAAGAAGATCGTTTTTTGGTGTTTGGTAGGTTTTGCAATCATTCAATTTATTCCGGTGGATAAAGTGAATAAACCTGTAGATCAGAGCAAAAATTTTGTTAAGGTTGAAAATACCCCTCCAAAAGTAGCTGCGTTACTTAAAAACGCTTGTTACGATTGTCATTCTGATGAAACGGTTTATCCTAAATATGCTTATATTGCTCCGTTCTCATGGTCGGTTAAAAGTCATATTAATGACGGAAGAGAGCATCTTAATTTTTCTGTTTGGAGAACTTACAACAAAGATTTGAAGCAAAATATGCTTAAGAATTCAATGCAGACTATTGAAAGCAAAGTAATGCCGATGCCCGCTTATATTGTTTATCATCAAGAAGCTAACCTGTCGAAAGACAAAAGGATGCTTTTAAATAATTACTTTAAAGAAATTTTAGATTCTAAAAAATACTAGAAAATAATTCTAATTAAAATCTTTTAAATACTGTTCAAAAAAAATCTTTTGAGAATCAAAAGCAATATCATCAAGATTAATTTCAGCAAGAGGAATCCATTGGGTTTCTGAAATTTCAGAGAGTTCTATATTAACTTCAAATTTCTCTGAAACACGATATTCATAAAACAAATCAATCGTATTGTAATCAATTTCTTTGTATTGATAAACGTTGGGAAGGCTCGTTAGATATTTTAGATTTTTAATATCAATTTCAAGCTCCAGCTCTTCGAAAAGTTCTCGTTTACAAGTGTTTTCTGCGCTTTCTTTAGGGTCAACAAATCCTCCTGCCAAATCCAGTTTTCCTTTTTTAGGTTCCTGATTTCTTCGGGTTAAATAGACTTCATCTCCACAGCGAATCACTACAGCAACAGCTCCGGCAACATTATTATACAAAGTGAAGCTGCACTCAGGGCAGCTCCATTTTTTTTCTCCGTCCCAGTTGAGGGTTTTGTTTCCGCAATTCGGACAAAATTTTAATATTTTCATTAAGCAATATTAGAGTTTCTCGGGTGATAATTTAATATCACATCCCGAAGTTCTTCTGTTTTTAAATGGGTATAAATCCCGGTGGTTGTGATACTGGAATGTCCCAGCATTTCTTGAATATAACGTAAATCTGCACCATTTTGCAACAAGTGTGTAGCAAACGAATGTCTGAATGTATGTGGAGATATTTTCTTGCTCACTCCCGCTTTATCTGTTAATTCTTTAATGATTATAAATACAATAACGCGAGACATCGAAGTTCCTCTACTGTTAAGGAAAAGGGTGTCTTCGTTTTTTTTGTTGACCTTGTTTTTAGAACGTACTTCGGTAATGTATTCTTTCAAAAGTTTTGCGGTGTATTGGGCTAAAGGCACAAAACGTGTTTTGTTTCCCTTTCCGATAACTTTAATATAGTTTTCTTTAAAATTGATATTAGATATTTTAATATCAATTAATTCAGAAACTCTGAGCCCGCAACCATAAAGTACCTCAATAATGCAATGATTTCTTTTGCCTAAATCTGAACCTCTTTCAATAGCTTCGATGATTTTTTCAATATCAGCAAGGCTTAATGTATCAGGCAGATACAAACCTAATTTAGGTCCTTCCAACAGTGTCGACGGATTGTCATTGCGAATTTCGTCTTCTAATAAATACCTGAAGAAAGCTTTAATGGAAGAAATCCATCTTGCTTGTGATCGTTCACTGAATTTTTGCTTAGATAAATTGAAAATATATTCCTGCAGATTATCATAGGTAATCTTTTCGGGACCAGTATTTTGAAGGTCTCCTACTGCATAATCTTTAAGCTTTCGAATGTCGCGGATATATGCGTCAAGCGTGTTTTCTGAAAAATTTCTTTCAAAGCGAAGAAAGATTTCAAAATCTTTAATTTTTTCATCCCAAGTCATCGTGTTGTGTTTTTTTAAATTTCTAACTCATTTTCTGAAACCTGTATTATTTCAATTCGATGTTCTTTTAAAAAAGTAATTCCCTCGTCATCTGAATAAGCATTAATGTAGACTAATCTCGAAATTCCTGCCTGCAAAATCAGCTTGCTGCATTCTTTGCAGGGTGATAAGGTGAGGTACAATGTTGCACCACGAGCAGATTGCGTAGAACCTGCCAATTTCAAAATTGCATTTGCTTCTGCGTGTAGAACGTACCAGTGGGTTTTCCCATTTTCGTCTTCACAACAGTTTTCAGATCCTGATGGAGTACCATTGTAGCCATCTGAAATAATCATCCTATCTTTTACAATAAGAGCTCCTACTTGCTTTCTTTCACAGTAGGAAAGTTTTGCCCATTCCTGAGCCATTTTTAGATAAGCTTTGTCAAACTTATTATACATCTGCATCGGGTTTTTTCGAAATAATTTGTGATAAAGTATATTAGAAGTTAGGCTTTCTTTTTTCAATAAAAGCTGAAACTCCTTCTTTTTTGTCATCTAACTCAAAAAGCTCTCCGAAATATTTAATTTCGGTTTCAAAACCTTTATCAGTATCAGACAGATTGGTGGCTTTAATAGCGCGAGAAATTGCCATTGGAGAATTGTTAGCAATTATTTTTGCCAATTCTTCTGTTTTAGAAAGAAGATCTCCTATAGGGAAAACCTCATTTACTAAACCAATTTCTTTTGCTTTTTGTGCAGGAATCATTTTTGCTGAGAAAATCATTTCATTTGCAATTCCTTTTCCTACTAATTTTGGAAGTCTTTGGGTTCCTCCATACCCCGGAATAAGACCTAAAGTTACCTCAGGAAGACCCAGTTTAGCATTGTCAGATGCATATCGGATGTGACATGCCATTGCCAGTTCTAAACCTCCGCCTAAAGCGAAACCGTTTACTGCTGCAATTACCGGTTTAGACAGATTTTCTATCTTATCAAAAAGAATGTTTTGTCCGTTTCTTGCTAATTCTTCTGCTTTTTCCTGATTAAAGTTACTAAATTCTTTTATATCTGCACCAGCAACGAACGATTTTTCTCCACTTCCGGTTAAAATAATTACTCTTACCTCATTATCAGATTGTAATTCATCTAATGCAGCACTGATTTCTTTTATTGTTTGTGCATTTAATGCATTTAAACTTTCAGGTCTGTTGATTGTAATTACAGCCGTTTTTTCGTCTTTCTTTAGCAGTATATTTTCGTAAGTCATTATTCTCTTAATCTTTAAGAACCTGCAAATTAAAAATTTTTTACAAATAAAAAGGGAAAAAAATAACTTTTTTCCCTTTTAAGTGTTTATTATTTAATAGTTTACTTTGAATGATTCATCATGTTGGCGTCTATATTAACACTTAAGCCTGATGCCACTTTCATGCCAAGCTCAATATTTGCTCTGAAAAAATGACATAATTGACGGTTGATAATCTCGTCTTTTTTAGGTCCGTCAATTCCTCTCATGCTGCCTATGATATTGTTTATCAGGTGTTCTCTGTCTTCCTGATTCATCGCTTTTGTATATAAAAGACCGGGTTGAGTATAGTGGTCGTCATCATTTTCATTCCTGTTGAAATTTGCGACATGATTGCTGTCTAGCTCGTATTCGAAATTTTTATAGGATGAATCTGGTTGAATATCGTCAAAACTGTTTGGATGATAATTTGGCTTGTCCTGGTATCCACTTGAATCTGCCATAAAACCATCTCTTTGGTAATTGTTTACAGCGAACGGACATCTGTTAACTTCAAGCTGATGAGCATTCACTCCCACTCTGTAACGGTGAGCATCAGGGTAAGAAAACAGTCTTCCCTGAAGCATTTTGTCCGGAGAAAAACTGATTCCGTTGATCAAATTACTTGGTGAGAAAGTAGACTGTTCTACGTGTGCAAAATAATTTACAGGAATTTCATTCAGTTCCATTTCGCCGACTTCAATTAAAGGAAAGTCTCCCTGAAACCAAACTTTGGTAACGTCGAAAGGATTCCACCTGAATTCTTTTGCCTGTTCTTCGGTCATTACCTGCATATACATGGTCCACTTTGGGAAATCACCGTTTTCGATTGCGTTACAAAGATCTTCCTGTGCAAAATCAGGATTTTCTCCGGCCATTTTTGTTGCCTCGTCGTTGGTGAAGTTTTTAATTCCTTGTTTTGTTTTAAAATGAAATTTAACCCATACTCTTTCATTTTGACTGTTAATCATCGAAAAAGTATGAGACCCAAAACCGTGCATATGTCTGAAACCATAAGGTGTACCCCTATCTGACATTAGAATAAGAACCTGATGAAGCGATTCTGGATTTAAACTCCAAAAATCCCACATCATAGTTGCACTTTTTAAATTGGTTTTAGGAACTCTCTTTTGAGTATGAATAAAATCAGGGAATTTTTTAGCATCCTTAATAAAGAAAACCGGAGTATTGTTTCCAACTAAATCCCAATTCCCATCTTCTGTGTAAAATTTTAAAGCAAATCCACGAGGGTCTCTTGCGGTATCTGCACTCCCTTTTTCGCCACCAACGGTAGAAAACCGGGCAAACATTTTGCAAGAATTTCCTACTTGAGAAAATAATTTGGCCTTTGTATATTTTGTAATGTCATGAGTGACTGTAAATTTTCCGTAAGCCCCACTTCCTTTCGCATGAACAATTCTTTCCGGAATTCTTTCTCTCACAAAATGAGCGAGATTTTCCTGTAAAATAAAATCTTGTAACAAGACCGGACCACGAGCACCGACTGTTTGAGAATCCTGATGTTCGTAATAAGGTGCTCCGCTGCCTGTTGTTAATTTTTTATTATCCATATAGTTATGATTTGAGATGTGATACGATTTTTCAGAATCAAATTTAGTTGAATTTTTAATGGCTTCTGCCAAAAACGTCATATCTTTGTCATAGATAATATTAATCAAATGAACATTCAGCAATTGGAATATCTTATCGCTGTAGATAAGTATAAGCATTTTGGTAAAGCCGCTCAAGCGTGTTTTATTACTCAGCCTACATTAAGTGCAATGATACAGAAGTTTGAAGATGAGCTGGATGTAAAGGTTTTTGACAGAACAACTCACCCCATCAGAACCACTGACGTCGGGTTGCAAATTATAGACCAGGCTAAAGTAATTATAGAGGCTGTAAATGAGCTTAAAAATAAAGCTAATTTACTAAATAATATTTTGGGTGGAACGATTAACTTGGGGATTATTCCAACCGTTTCTTCGTTTATTTTGCCGACTGAAATTTTCCATTTTCTGCAGGATAATCCTAAAATTCAGATGAATGTAAAGGAGATGACGACTGATAATATCATTAAAGCCTTAAAAGCAGGAGAATTGGATGCCGGAATTATTTCCACTCCTTATGATAATGCCAACGAATTTTATCAGGACTTCTTGTTTAATGAAGAATTGATGATTTACAGTTCAGATACAGAAGCGAACAAGAAAAATACATTTATCGTTCCTGAAGAGTTAAATGTAGAAAAAGTTTGGCTTTTGGAAGAGGGTAACTGTCTGAGAAATCAGTTTGAAAATATCTGTCATTTAAAAGAAAATACTTTGAAGCCTAAAAATTTAGATTTCTTAGCATCCAATATTCAGACTTTGGTACATATGGTTGACAAAGTTGGAGGGATCAGTATTTTGCCTGAACTAGCCCTAAATCAACTTTCAGAAGAGCAAAAAGGTAAAGTTTACAGATTTAAAAAACCTTTCCCATACAGAGAGATCAAGATCATTTATTATAAACCGACCTTCAAGCAAAAAATAATTGATGAGTTGAGTTCTTTTATAAAATCTTCTTTGGAAACGAAGCTTAATTTTAACAATGCTCCAAGAGATTTTGTAAGCATTAAGCCTCAATAACAGAATTGAGTGGTGTTTAAAGCATGTTTCAATAAAAATATAATAATCGATAAAAGTTTTGAGTATTAAAAAATAGTACTTAACTTTGCAGACGTTTATTAACGAGGAAAAATTTGACCTGATTGCAACCTCTCTAAAAAAATGCTAAAACAGTAATTCTTTTTTAGCTTTTTCGGGCAATTATTCATTTTTTCTTCACATATTTTAATTTAAAAAATACAAAGAATAATATGTCTTATTTATTTACATCTGAATCTGTTTCAGAAGGACACCCGGATAAAATTGCCGATCAGATTTCTGACGCATTGATCGATAACTTTTTAGCATACGACAAAACTTCAAAAGTAGCTTGTGAAACTTTGGTTACAACAGGGCAAGTTGTTTTGGCAGGAGAGGTAAAATCTGATGCTTATTTAGATGTTCAGACTATTGCGAGAGAAGTAATCAACGGAATTGGCTATACAAAAGGTGAATATATGTTCAACGGTGATTCTTGTGGAGTAATTTCTGCGATTCACGAACAGTCACCGGATATTAACCAAGGTGTTGACAGGGTAGTTGCTGACGAAACTTTCGAAACAAAAGCAAACGCTCAGGGTGCTGGAGATCAGGGGATGATGTTTGGGTATGCTACTAACGAAACGGCAAACTATATGCCTTTAGCTTTAGATTTGGCACATACTATTCTTAAAGAACTTTCTGCAATCAGAAGAGAAGATTCTGAAATCAAATATCTTCGTCCGGATGCAAAATCTCAGGTTACAATTGAGTATTCCGATGATCACAAACCGGTAAGAATTGATTCTATTGTAGTTTCTACTCAGCACGACGATTTCGGGGCTGAAGAAGAAATGTTAAACAAAATCAGAGAAGATATTAAAACAATTTTGATTCCTAGAGTTGTTGCTCAACAAACTGAAGAAATCAAAGCTTTATTTAATGATCAGATCAAATATCACATCAATCCTACAGGGAAATTCGTAATCGGTGGTCCTCACGGAGATACAGGTCTTACAGGAAGAAAAATCATCGTTGATACTTACGGTGGAAAAGGAGCTCACGGAGGTGGTGCTTTTTCTGGAAAAGATCCTTCAAAAGTAGACAGAAGTGCAGCTTATGCTACAAGACATATTGCTAAAAATCTAGTTGCTGCAGGTGTTGCTGATGAAGTTTTAGTACAGGTTTCTTACGCTATTGGTGTTGCTGAACCTTGTGGTTTATACATTAATACTTACGGGACTTCAAAAGTTGGCTTGAATGATGGTGAAATCGCTAAAAAAGTATCTGCAGTTTTCGATTTGAGACCTTATGCTATCGAACAAAATCTGAAATTAAGAAATCCTATCTACCAGGAAACTGCTTCTTACGGGCACATGGGAAGAGAGCATTTCGTTGCAGATAAAACCTTTAACAAAGGGCATAAAAATGAGCTGACTCTTACAGGTTTAGAGTTCTTCACATGGGAGAAATTAGACAAAGTAGAAGAAATTAAATCTGCTTTCGGAATTTAATTCTTCTTTTCGGTATAGAAACTGCTTTAACATTAAAATGCTAAAGCAGTTTTTTTTATTTTTACACTTAAATATTTCACAATGAATATGCGATTTGCGATCTCTATATTTTTCCTTTTGTTTGTAAGCACTTTTGTAAAAGCACAATACACAGTGCATAAAATGATTAATGTAGGGTACGTTTACCAAAACCAAAGCTTTGGTGAAGTAGGAGGAAAGCTTATGTTTCTTAAAAATGATGATGTGATTTATCGTTTAGGAGCTTCTGCTTTAATGGGGTCTGCGAATTCCGATTTTGCAATTATGCCTAAATTACAGGCGGATGTTTTGCTTAATTTTGAGAAAAATGTAGATTTTTATCATTCTTATTATTTTCTTGCGGGGTTTGAAACTACCAATAAATATCTTGCACCAAAGATTGGGGTGACGCTTTTCGGAATTCTGGATCTTACAGGAGGGTATGCTTTTCCTATTTCAGATTCTAAATTAAACGGGAAAGAATTAAAAGGGTTGAATGTAAATTTCACACTAAATATTCCAACAGCTTTCTTACATGATATGTTAAAGTGATATTTTTTAAATAATTCTTCAGAATATTTAATAATTGCTTAACAGTTATTAAAATTTTATTTATATTTACAGCATAATTAAATGCTTATAGATAAGACTTTACTCTAATACTGTTTTGGCAAACTAAAAATTAACTTGACCCTAGTCAGGAAAATGTTTGTCGGCGGATAATATATGAGAAGAGTTATGAAATCAACAGATAGTCTATTAATTTCTCTGTACCAAAAAGGAGATGAAGAAGCATTATCAACCTTAATACATCGCCATCAAAGAGAATTGTTCACGTTTATTTTATATAAAATAAATGATCAGGATTTGGCGAATGATATTTTCCAGGATACTTTTATTAAAATTATTGTAATGCTGAAAGAAGGGCGTTATAATGAGGAAGGAAAATTTATTCTTTGGGCAAAAAGAATCGCGCAGAACCTTATTATCGATCATTTTCGCGCAAAAGCAAAAAATGTAAAAGTTTCTGAAACTACTTTTGATAATGATGAATTTTCTATTTTCGATTTAATCAGAGAACCTTCTGAAAATATTGAAGACCAGTTGGTCAGTATGCAGATTCAGGAAGATTTGCTGAAAATGTTGCAGTTTCTCCCACAGAATCAACAAGAGGTGATAAAACTCAGGTTTTTTGACGGACTAAGTTTTAAAGAAATCGCAGACCATACAGATATGAGCATTAATACGACTTTGGGGCGTGTTCGCTATGCTTTGATTAACCTAAGAAAAATAATGGAAGAAAATAATATTGTCTTAACAAGATAATAATTCAATATTTTTCACGTTTTAAAGAAAAAGTAATTTTTGCCTATGAAAAATAACGATTCTTTAAAAATGAAAAGTTTGAAACCAAAAAAACAAACTATTGATTTTTTGCTAAATTTCTCAAAAAATCTTGAAGTAGTAAAGATTAAAAACAATCATTACCATCTTTCAAAAAATTAAAATCATTAATTTTGTGCTGTATGAAAATTCAGCACATTTTTTTTGACCTCGACAATACGCTTTGGGATCACCGAAGAAACGCCTACTTAACAATTAAAGATCTTTTCGATAAAGAAGAAATTACTTTAAAATGTAATATTGATTTTGAAGAATTTCATTCTGCGTATCATGAGATTAACGAAAAGCTTTGGGAACAGATCAGAGATGGTGAAATTGATAAAGAGTATCTGAGAAAACATAGATTTTACGATACATTTAAACGTTTTGGAATTGATAATCTAGAGTTATCGATGTATTTTGAAGAACATTTTTTAGATAAAATTCTGAATTATAATCATCTGGTTGAAGGTGCTGAATATATTTTAGATTATTTAAAAGCTAAAGACTATACGCTTCACATTATCTCAAATGGTTTTCAGGAAGTAACGGAAAGAAAATGTATTCTTTCGGGAATTGACCATTATTTTCAAACAATTACAAGCGCAGATTCTGTGGGTATAAGAAAACCAAATCCTGAAATTTTCGAATATTCTTTAGGTCTTACCAAAGCTCAAAAAGAAGAAAGTATTCTGATTGGTGATGACTGGATTGCCGACGTAATTGGAGCTCAACAATTCGGAATGGATGTTATTTTCTTTGATGTATTGAATGATAATCCACAGCAGGAAAATTTAAAAATCATTAAACATCTTTTACAGATTAAAGAATATTTGTAAAGATATATTCAAAATAGTTTCGGCGGCACCAAAGGTGCCGCCGAAACGTTATTTATTAGAGAAATATTAAGATTAAATTCCTAAACTTTCTCTTACTCGCTGAATTGTTTTTGTAGCAATTGCCCTTGTTTTCCCAGCACCTTCCTGAAGTTTTGCCTCCAGTTCATCAAGATTGTTCATGTAGTAAGAAAACAGTTCTCTTTCTTTTTCAAATCTTGTTAGAATCAAATCTAAAAGCTCTTTTTTAGCATGACCGTAACCGAAATTTCCGGCTAAATATTTAGCTCTCAATTCTTCAGTTTGTTCCGGTGTAGCAATTAATTCATAAATTGCAAAAGTCTTATCTGTAGACGGATCTTTTGGCTCTTCTAAAGATTTAGAATCACTTTCGATGCTCATCACTTGTTTTTTCAATTCTTTTTCAGGTAAAAAAATATTGATGATGTTTCCTCTTGATTTAGACATTTTATGGCCATCAAGTCCGGGAACGTATTTGGTGTCTTCCTGCAATTCAGCTTGAGGCAAAACCAAAACTTCACCCATCTGATTGTTGAATCTTGAAGCAACATCACGTGCAATTTCTAAATGTTGAAGCTGATCTTTTCCAACGGGAACGATTTCTGCGTCATACAATAAAATATCTGCAGCCATCAAAATAGGATAGGTAAACAAACCTGCATTCACATCCTGTAAACGATCTGCTTTATCTTTAAAAGAATGTGCTAAAGTAAGTCTCTGATAAGGAAAAAAACATGATAAATGCCAAGATAGTTCACAGGTTTCAGGAATGTCACTCTGTCTGTAGAAGAATGTTTTTTCGGTATCAAGTCCGCAGGCAAGCCAAGCTGCAGCAATTTCGTACGTATTGTTTTTTAATTCTTTTGCGTCTTTAATCTGCGTAAGTGAGTGCAGATTTGCAATAAATAAAAATGATTCGTTTCCTGCTTGCTTTGATAGCTCAATCGCAGGAATAATAGCACCCAAAAGGTTTCCAAGGTGCGGCGTTCCGGTGGCTTGTATGCCGCTAAGAATTCTTGACATTTTGTTTAAAATTGTTTGTGCAAAAATAGGGAAAATTTAGAATTTTACATAGATTTAAAATAGGTAATCCAAATTCGTTTTATGGGCATTTAAATAATTTTCTTGTTGAGATACGGAATTTTTTTGATGTGTTTTTATATTGACACTTAAGCCATTAAAAATTAAAAAGATTCTTATATTCGTAAAAAGAATTTCACAAATGGAGAATAACGACGTTTTATCACCGAAGATTTTTAAATCGATCCAACGCTTATGGATTGTACTGGCAATCTTTGTAGGAATAGATTTCATCACCAATTATTTTTATCCCGATCAAAAAGATGCTGTGTTGGCGAAGATCTTTGATTTTTTATCATCTTCGATTCATTGTTTGTTTTTTCTTTGGTACTTTGTGATCAATAGACGCTGGAAATCTTTTATTATAGCACTTCCGCTTCTTGTTGTATGTTTCTTCTTCATGAAGGAAATTCGAAATATTTTGGATTATTATCTTCCTTTCGAAACCATTATAAATTCAAGTACATTACGAAAATTGAGCTACCTGATTATAGAATTGTTAGCTGTTTTTGTTCTGACAAAAAGATATTTGGTCGAAGAATTAGTGACAGGAAAATGGGCTTTTGCAAGAGTTTTTCTTTTGAACCTTGGTCTTTTTTCTTTGTACAATTCAGATTTGGGAATGGTAGAGCAAATGATCTCTTCGGGCACATTCAGTTCAAAAACTGGCGAATTTATCGTGACTTTTATTTATTATGCTTTGGTTTCTTTGAGAAGTATTGCTTTTTTAGGTGCATTTTTATTTTTGACAGGATGTGTGGTAAACCGAGAAAATATTTATACTTTTTCAAGTAAAGTTTTGCAATTTGCCAACCATTATTTTGGTATTACGGTTTTGATTTCCATAAGTTGTCTGATTTTCGGTTTTGGCTATCTTATTGAAAATGCAATTTCTCTCGAATTGGATTTCTTCGGGAAGAAACTGACGATATTTGGATGGCTCAACAATATTGCTGTGATTGTTTTGTTTGTGATTTGTTCCAGATTTGTAGCGCAATTTTTGAAAGAAAGAAGCGTTCAGAAACAGAAATATTATGGTGTAATTGGAAGCTCAGTTTGGGTTCCTGTAATTAATATTATTTCTTTATTGATGATAAAATTTGATAATAAGATTAAGTTTTTATCACCATCAAACTTAGAAAAAGCTAAGAAAATTCATCTGATTATTGCATCTGTTTTTATTCTATTTTTCTACAAAAACGACATCATCAATAATGAAAAACGACTGGAAGGACTTTTGTTGAGTTCTATTTACATCGCAAGTTTTTGGATTGTTGCTAACATCAAAAAGTACACTTGGGTCTTCCCTTTGATTTTAGCTGGACTTGTAACGATGATTAAAGTTTATCCTTTTTACAGTGGAATTTACGCAGAGCAATTTATGTTCAAAGACTATGTTTTAGATTTTATAAAACACACTTTTTCTATTGCGATGATTCTTACAACAATTGTGTTTTATGGGATTTATTATATTGCTTTTGAGACGCTGAATAAGAAGTAATTATTAATTTATTTTTTTCAAGGGGACACAAATTTTAACAAAGTACGGAAATGAATTGTATGAATTGATTTGTCTTTTTAAGCTTGCAGGACTTCCAGAACCAGTTAATATTTTTTGATGATTGTTTTCTCCACCTTTTGTATGATAAACGAATGAGATTTCTTTTCCATTATCATTCAATTTATCAATTTTATTAAAACCTTGTAGTGAGATATACACGAGATTTTCTTGAATACATTTTTCATTTATCTCACTTTTTGCAACTACTAAAATGGTATCAAGTTTAATTGAATAACTTAATAACTTATAGTTAACTAACTTTTCGGTTTTAATCAATCTTAATTCTGAGTTTTTGTTTATACTATTAAATTTTGAGTTAGCACAAGAGATTATAATTAGCCCAATTAATGGATATAAAGTAGTTCGGATGTTAATTTGACTCATGATGATAATGTTAGAGTGATAATTTACCTCTTCCTCAAAATCACAGCCACTTTAGTAAATATACTTCTCGCCGATTCGCTATTACTGTTGGCTTTGTAATCTAGGGTGTATTTACCGTCTTTTTCAATTGGAATTTGAATTACCTCCTGTTCAAAAGTCCAGTCAGATTTTGTAATTTTTTCAGGTTTTTCTTCTGGTATTTGTTCAGAATTACTTCCGTCTGAAATTTCATTTTCGGTTTGCTGTTCTTCTTCCTCTTTCTCTTCTTTTTGAACTTCATAGGTAGAATTAATGATTTTCTCATTACCCGAAAACATAGGAACGGTAGCATTTTCAATCGTTTTTCCATCCAGGCTAAGGTTGTAGCTCAAGTGAAAAACCGGAACGTTATCATTTTCCAAAAATGAAGCATCCATTTTTCCCCAAATGACGAGAATGTCACCTTTCTTCAGATCGAGGTTTTCTGTTGTATTGACCAATTGGTCGTCCAGTGGTTTTTCTTCAGAAACGGTTTTACCAACAGGGTTGCAAGAGATTGCGAATATTGAAAACAGGATCGTCGTTAAAAAGATTTGAAATATTTTAAGCATATATTTTTAAGTTTTAAAACATTAATTTAAAAGCCAAAAGAAGATTGCCATAGGCATTCATCACTAGATTTTTAAATGTTTACTGAAATAATCATTCATCAACGCAGTGAGGTTATTCCCATTTTCATTGGTAGGGCTTATGAGGTAAAACTGCCCTTTTTCTGTTTTTATGGAACTAATGATGTAGTAATTTACTGCGTCAGAACTATATCCAATGTGAGTGGCTCTCATCAATATGCTGTTGTCACTGATGCTTTTAATAAATTTAAATTCATCATCATCGTCATAAATTTGTCTGAAATAACCGGAATACAATCTGTTTTTAAAATCTAAATCCCCAAACATGCCAGAAAATTCTGAGTTTCTGATTATTGTAACCTGATCAAAAGTGTTTTTACTGTGATCGTCATCTCTGTAAAGATAAAACTGTATTTTGTCTCTATTGATATTGACGCTGTCATTATCTTTTAAAAAATATTTTAGTTCTTTCTCTAATGATTTGTAGTAAATTTCATAGTTTTTCAGTTCAACTTCGGATAGACTTGGTTTGATTTTTTCCCAAATAAGATTTTCAGGCTGACTTTCTTTATCAAAAGCCAAGAGATTCTGAGCTTTTTTATAAATTGAAAACAATGCCGCATACTCAAGTTTCGGATCGTTGTATTTCGGAACTTCTGCGGTGTAAAGATAGTAGGTAGAATTTGCAGGATTATACTGTCTGTAATACATTATCTTGCGACCATATCCATCAACATAGAGCAAGGCATTCTTGTCTTCAAGGAGAATTTTTTCAGGTTCATTAAATTTTTTAATATCTGAAACCGGAAAGATATTAGGGTCAGCAGATTTTCCAACCATCAATAATTCGTCTGAATCACCATCAGAAAAAGTATTCTGAACGCTCAGAGCTTCCGGATACTCAAAGCCGTCATTTTCTGAAACTGTTTCTGGATCTCTCAAATTAATTTTGCTGGAAAATGAATATTCTTTAAGAAAATTGCTAACGGGAAGCATCACTTCAATAGTGGTTGCAGAATCTAGTTCGTATGATACTTTTCGCAAAAAAACTTGCTTATTTCCTTCACTTTTTTGGATAGAATCAATTTGAGACTGCGGAATTCCTAGTAATTCTTTGTCATAATCTTCAGGATTTAAATGGCCTTCAGATTGATTTTCTTGTTTACACGAAAGTAATAGTAATGAAAGCAAAAATAAGAGGTAAGTTTTTTTCATCATCGTAATATTGACTTTAAAAATAATGAAATTATTCTATTAAAAGCTTGATCTCTTTAAATTTCAGTTGAATACTGAATAATTATTTAAGGTTTTGTGATTTTAAATTTAAAAAACTATTTCTTGAGTTCAATTGTATATCTAAAAATTAAAACCTTCAGATACCAAAGCGTCAAGGTCTGTTCCGCAGAAATGAGGTCGTTTTTGGAACCAATAATCAACCGGTCACGAAATGAACTTATGAATTGTGACCAATAGTCTCCCTTCGAGTCTTTCAGTAAAAAATAAAATCCAGCGTCACCAAATTTCTTTCCTGAAGAATCTAAAATCAATTCCCCATTTTCTCCAACACTTGGATTCATCAATACTGTTGCATTTCCATTTGGAAGAGGAAAAACAGCTTTTACACAGGTTTTTCCGGAAGGCAGATTGCTGAGGCCATAAACGCCGGAGTAAATCACTTGTCCTGTCGATTCAATCGAACGAAACCAAAAGGTATATTTTATTTCATTGGTCTTGGGATCAATAAGATTGATAATTTCACTTTTTAGAGATTCTGAATCATCAATGTTTTTAGTTGGGATATTCAGTTGATTGATTCTGTTGCTGAACAATTTATTTATTAAAATCCCGAAAAATTTGAAAAAAGAATTCCATTGTACAGAAAATCGTAAATTGTGATTGGCTGTGTTTTCATAAAATCCAATGACGTTTTTAGATACATTTGAGAATTCAGTTTCAGATAAATTCAGCTTTTGCATTGAGGGAATAATGCCTTTTGCTTTAGAATCTTTTTGAATAATTAAGTTTTCCTTTTCTGCAAATTTGTGGATGAAGTCTTCACCAATCGCATCCAGATTTCCAAATGGTCCCATCAGCCAAGGAAAATCTTCTGGCTTAATTTTTCTTCCACGCAGAATCACCCATTGCTGAGTCATCCAATCCTGGAATTTCTGCATCGGATAAGCGAATCTCATTTATTGTTTTTGAAATTGGGAATAATATTGCATTGTCCGTTCCATTCACCAAATTCCGAAATGGGTTTGAAGCGCAAGGTTGTAAATTCGAAATGAAAATCTTTTCGATCTCTTTCTTTCATTGCATCCGCGTGTCTTTCAGGTTTTGGAACTTTGCTGTGCCCGTGAACCATATCCGTCATTTCTTTCTGTGTTTTCCAAATTGAAAAAGTAGAAACGGTGTTTGGAAATTTAATGGAAGCTAAAGACAAAGTTGTTGCGGGATGATCTCGAACCAATTTCTCAACCGGTCGTCCCCAATGGATAAATCTTGGGATTTCCAAAAATTTCATTCTGGCAATCGTGACTGCAACGACCGGAGAATCCTGATTTTCAAATTCTATTGTTTCATCAGGAATTTCAAACTTATTGAATTTTCCCCATTTTCTCATAAAAGTTAATCTTGTATGCCAACCTTTTGCAAGGATCTTCCCTAAATTATTTTCAGTTAAAAAATTGTCGATATCACTTTCGTTTTCCCATTGAGCGAATACAGCGATTTGTCTGATCAACATTCGGGATGGTGAAAAAATAGGAGAACCAAGAGTCATCGCTGTCATAATTTCTGCATGAATCAAGCCCGAAATGTTTCTCGGCTTTGGTGGAAACAAAAGAATTCTAAGTGCAGAAAAGTAATTTGTTTTTACTAAATGATAGGTGAAGACGCTCATTTTTAAAGATTATTTGAAAGTTTTTATATCAAATTAAAAAACTAAGGAATCAAAATCTTATCCCCACCATATTTCGGTTCCACCCCAAACATAAAATCCCAGAAAACCTTTGCTCTCGCCAGTTTTTCTCTTGCATTGGTTTTAAAACCGGCATATTTATTCACATCTGCAGCATTGTAACCAAATGCTTCGATTCCATTTTTTCTTGCAAGATAAACTGCACGTTCGTTGTGAAAGCGCTGAGAAATGATAATATAAGAATTTTGTCCGAAAATTTCTTTTGCACGAACTACAGAGTCCAAAGTTCTGAAACCTGCAAAATCCTCAAAAATTCTTTCTGCTGGAACTCCGGCTTTGATAAGTTCGTTTTTCATCTCTTCGGGTTCGTTGTAATCCTTTTGAGAGTTATCTCCACTTACAATAATGTTTTGAATTTTTCCGGATTTATACAAGTCTGCAGCGGCTTTTATTCTGTTGAAAAAATAAGCATTTGGATTTCCGTTGGATAAAGTTTTACTCGTTCCTAAAAGAAGTCCTGTTTTTTCATCAGGTAAAGTGGAAATGTTCGAGGTTACATAATCTTCTGTCTCATTATTAATAGTAAAGTTTGACCAGATGACAAAAATAATTCCTACTACAAAAAGCAGTAGGAAGATTTTGATTGTATTTTTTATCAATTTTTTCATACATTTTGAACCCTTAAAGGTTTCATAAAAGTATGAAATATTTTAAAACTCAAGTCCGTTTGGAAAAGCTTTTTTTCTGAAAATTAAAAGTAATGCAGCTCCAATAGTAATGGCAGAATCGGCAACGTTAAAGATGTATTTAAAGAATTCAATATGTTTTCCACCAATTAAAGGCCAGCTTTCAGGAACGTACCAATCAACCAAAGGAAAATGTAACATATCAACAACACAGCCTTTCATAAAAGTTGAATATCCCTCTCCAAAAGGAACCAGTTTTGAAACTCCACCATAACCGATCCATTGATTTACATTTTCGTCATAAACCATTCCGCTGTCGAAAATTAAACCATAAACCATTCCGTCGATAAGATTTCCAATAGCTCCGGCAAAAATAATAGCCATTGGGATAATCAGATAATTAGATTCACCTCTTTTAAGCCACTTGTTGAACAGGTAGATCATTCCGCCAATCAGAAAAATACGAACAATCACTAAAAAATATTTACCAAGCATTCCGCCAAAATGAAAACCATAAGCCATGCCCGGATTTTCTACAAATGTTAGCTTGAAACCTGGAAAAACAGGAATACTGTCATTCAGGTTAAAATTTGTTTTGATGTAAATTTTTGAAGCCTGATCTATTAATAAAATAAGAAAAGTGATTAATACTATTTTCTTCATTACTTGTCTTTCTTTGGATTGTCTTTAAAATCTCTTACAGGTTTATCCTTTTTCACAGGAGTTCTTGGTTCAAATTTTTGAGTTTTTGCGCCTCTTGTATGAAATTTTTCATATCGAATTCCCATATCTTTCATCACGCTTTTCAGCGCATTCAGCTCCATTTGGTTTTTTGGGTGTACAATTAATGCTTCCATTTTAATTTATTTTTTTGTCAGTCTGAGTGTAATCAAAGACTTAATGTTTAGAAAGTTCGTCGAGTCTTTTTCTGTCTTTGGCAGACAAATCATTGATCCCGTTCTTACCCATTTTACTGAGAAGTCTGTCGATTTCCTTTTCTCTTTCTCGCTTGTCTGAATTGAACTGTTGATCGAGGGTCAGATTTTTAGGCTTATCGGGATAGAATCTGTTTTTGATCCTATCTCGATTAAAATACCATAAAACTGCCATAAGAATAATTCCTAAAATCAAAAATTCACTCATAGATATAATTAAAAATTAGGTTTATATAATGCTGTAAAACATTATATAAACCCAATTAATTATTTACAAAAATAAGATAAAAATAATTATCTCTGCATGTTTTTAGCTTCGATGCTCAAAGTAGCGTGTGGAACCGCCAAAAGTCTTTCTTTCGGAATCAGTTTTCCCGTTACTCTGCAAACTCCATATGTTTTGTTTTCTATTCTTATTAAAGCATTTTTCAGATCTCTTACAAACTTTTCCTGTCTTCCTGCCAAAATAGAGTTTTGCTCTTTGCTCAGCGTTTCTGCACCTTCTTCAAAAGCTTTGAAAGTAGGCGATGTGTCGTCAGTTCCGTTATTTTGATCGTTGATAAAGCTTTCTCTGATGAGTTGCAAATCTTTCTCTGCTTTATCTATTTTTTCTTTGATTATCTTTTTAAACTCTTGTAAATCAGAGTCGTTGTATCTTACTCTTTCGTCTTGCATTGTCTTTTTTCTTTTTTAATAAATTTAGGATTTGGAAATTGAAAAAACAATAGTTATATATTAATTTTTTTCAACATTCACTTTAAATTTAATCTCATCGATGTCGATTTCGTTAAAATTTGAAAGTGAAGATACAATTTCTATTTTATTTGACAAGACCTCAGATGAAATATATTCTTCATTTTGCTTGATTTGTTGAATAAACGGTGTGTTTTCTTCCAAAATGATGCTTATTCTGTCTGTTAATTCAAAATCTTTTTCTTTTCTGAGATTTTGGATCCTGTTGATAAATTCTCTTGCGATACCTTCAGATTTCAATTCATCAGTCATCTTCAAATCTAATGCCACAGTTGTTTTCCCGTCTGAAGTTACCGTCCATCCCGGAATATCTTTTGTCGAAATTTCTACATCATTCAATGTAATCTCATATCCTTGAAGTTCTATGCTTCCTTCTTTTTCTAAAGATGAGATTTGTTCGGAAGAAAGATTAGTAATTTCATTACCAACAACTTTCATGTCTTTTCCAAGTCTCGAACCTAAAGTTTTGAAGTTGGGTTTAATCTGTTTTACAATTAAATGTGACGCTTCTTCAGCGTTAATTAATTGCAATTCTTTAACATTAACTTCTTGTTTAATTAATTCTGCAACCGCCAAAATCTGCTCTTCAGTTTTAGCATCCAATACAGGAATTAAGACTTTTTGCAACGGTTGACGCACCTTTACGTTTTCCTTTTTTCTCAAAGAGAAAACCATACTTGTAATGTTTTGCGCCAAATGTGTCTTTTCAACCAAATCCTGATCAATTAAACTTTCATCTGCAACCGGGAAATCTGTTAAATGCACAGATTCTACGCTGTCTTTTCCTGTTACTTTGTTCAAATCCTGATACAATTGATCCATAAAGAATGGAGCGATTGGCGCGGATAATTTGGCAACAGTTTCAAGACACGTATATAAAGTTTGGTAAGCAGAGATTTTGTCATCAGAATAGTCTCCTTTCCAGAAACGTCTTCTGCACAATCTTACGTACCAGTTTGATAAATTGTCGTTTACGAAATTGCTGATCGATCTTGCCACTCTTGTTGGCTCATAATCTTCATAGAATGCTTTTACTTCTTTGATTAAAAGATTCAATTCGGATAAAATCCACCTGTCGATTTCAGGTCTGTTTTCAACTTCTTTTTCAGAATAATTAAATCCGTCAACATTTGCATACAAAGCAAAGAATGAATAGGTGTTGTAAAGCGTTCCGAAGAATTTTCTTCTCACTTCATCAATTCCTTCGATGTCAAATTTCAGATTTTCCCAAGGATTTGCATTGGAAATCATGTACCAACGTGTTGCATCCGGACCGTAAACTGCTAAAGTTTCAAACGGATCAACTGCATTGCCTTTGGATTTTGACATTTTAAGACCGTTTTTATCCAAAACAAGTCCGTTACTCATTACATTTTTATAAGCAACCGAATCAAAAACTGCTGTTCCAATTGCATGAAGTGTGTAGAACCAACCACGAGTCTGGTCAACTCCTTCAGCAATGAAATCTGCCGGGAAAGCTTTATGATTATCTATTAATTCTTTATTTTCAAAAGGATAATGCAACTGCGCATAAGGCATTGAGCCTGAATCAAACCAAACGTCAATCAAGTCACTTTCGCGGTTCATTGCTTGTCCTGAATCTGAAACTAAAACGATTTTATCTACAATATTTTTATGTAAATCAACCAAAGAATAGTTTTCTTCAGACATATTTCCAATCTCAAAACCTTTGAACGGATTTTCTGTCATGAATCCTGCTGCGATAGATTTCTCAATCTCATTGTATAATTCTTCTACAGAACCGATGATGATTTCTTCTTTTAAATCTTCTGTTCTCCAGATTGGCAATGGGATTCCCCAATATCTTGAGCGCGAAAGATTCCAATCGTTTACATTTTCAATCCAGTTGGCAAAACGACCTTCACCTGTAGATTTTGGTTTCCAGTTGATTTCTTTGTTTAATTGAACCAATCTGTCTTTTACAGCGGTCATTTTAACAAACCAAGAATCCAATGGGTAATATAAAACCGGCTTATCAGTTCTCCAACAATGCGGGTAGCTGTGAACATATTTTTCTACTTTGAAGGCTTTGTTTTCTGTTTTCAACAAAATCGCCAATTCTACATCCCAAGATTTTTCAGGTGCAGTTCCTTCGTCGTAATATTCGTTTTTAATATATTTTCCCGAGAATAATTCCGGAACATTATTTCCTTTGATAAATCTTCCTTGAAGATCAACAAGCGGAACTAAATTGTCGTTCTCGTCTTTGATCAACATTGGTGGAATTTCATTTTCCTTCGCAACTCTCGCATCATCTGCACCAAAAGTTGGAGCGATATGAACGATACCTGTACCGTCTTCCGTAGTTACAAAATCTCCGATGATAACTCTGAATGCTTTCTCAGGATTTTCATTAGGTGTAAACCAAGGAATTAATTGCTCATATTGAGTTCCTGCTAATTTATCTCCGGTAAATTCTTTTACAATTTTAAAAGGAATGGTTTTGCTGTCTGAAGTGTAGTTTGTTAAATCTTCATCAGTTCCCTCCACATATTTTTTACCGAAATTTTTCTCTAATAAAACTCTTGCCAAAACTACAGTTACAGGCTCAAAAGTATATTGGTTGAAAGTTTTTACTACATAATATTCAATATCTCTTCCAACCGCCAAAGCTGTGTTTGAAGGCAAAGTCCAAGGAGTTGTCGTCCAAGCTAAAATGTTTACATCACCGTCAACATCGTTGAATAATTCAGAAGATTCTTTTTTAACTTTAAACTGAGCTACAATCGTTGTGTCGGTAACATCATGATAAGTTCCGGGCATATTTAATTCTGCAGAAGAAAGTCCGGTTCCTGCTTTTGGAGAATAAGGCTGGATGGTGTAGCCTTTATATAACAATTCTTTACTGTATAATTGCTTCAACAACCACCAAACGGTTTCCATGTATTTTGACTTGTACGTGATGTACGGATCTTCAAGATCTACCCAATATCCGATTTTTTCGGTAAGGTGATTCCAAACATCTGTATAACGCATTACCGCTTCACGACAAGCTTTGTTGTAATCTTCAATCGAAATTTTTTTGCCAATATCTTCTTTTGTGATTCCAAGTTCTTTTTCTACACCCAGTTCTACCGGAAGTCCGTGCGTATCCCAACCCGCTTTACGGAAAACCTGTTTTCCGTTCTGAGTTTGGTAACGACAGAAAATATCTTTCAACGCTCTTGCCATGACGTGGTGAATTCCGGGCATTCCGTTTGCAGAAGGCGGACCTTCGTAAAACACAAACTCAGGATTTCCCTGACGTGTTTCCACACTTTTTGCGAAAGTATCGTTTGCTTTCCAGAATTCCGAAACATTCTCGGCTACATCTATAAGGTTGAGGTTTTTATATTCTTTAAATTGGCTCATTGTAATTTCTCAATTTCGTTGATTAATCAAGTTGGCAAATTTAGTGATTTTTGTCGGTTTATAATATATGTTTTATTTTGATTCCATCTATTCAAAAGTTTGCAAAAATTAAAATGTGATTTGATGAGAATTATCAATGGTGAGATGTGAATTTTGCACTCTTGTAGATATCCTATTCATAGCTTTTATCAAGAGGAACGGACTTTAGTTTGCTTTCATTTTAGCGAATGTACTTGGCCTTAACCAAAATTTATTTTTCTCCAGCAGATTTCACAGATTCCACAGAATTTTTTAATTGTTAAATGCTTTAATCTTTTAATTTTAATTAAATAAATTTGTGTTCTAAATTTAAACTATTGGAACTCTTCCCACTTATCGAGAAATCAAACATTCAGGACATTAAAAAGTTTCAGGAAGAAAAACTTCAGAAGCTTTTACAATATCTTGAAAGCAATTCGCCTTTTTACCAGAAATTGTTTAAAGAAAATGACATTCAAGTTTCTGAAATTCAGACTTTGGAAGATTTGCAGAAAATTCCAACGACTTCCAAGAACGATATTCAAGAAAATAATGACGATTTTTTCTGTATTCCACAAAATCAAATTGTTGATTACAGCACAACTTCAGGAACTTTAGGTGATCCTGTAACTTTCGGTTTGTCTGATGTCGATCTTGAAAGATTGGCTTACAATGAAGCGATTTCTTTCGCTTGTGCAGGAATTCAGAAAGGCGATGTTGTACAGATGATTACAACCATTGATAAAAGATTTATGGCTGGGCTTGCCTATTTTCTAGGTTTAAGAAAAATGGGCGCAAGTGTTGTAAGAATGGGACCTGGAATTCCCGAACTTCAATGGGATTCTATTTTTAGATATAAACCGAAATATCTGATTACTGTTCCTTCTTTTCTTTTAAAAATGATCGATTATGCTGAAAAACATGGGGTTGATTATAAAAAATCGAGTGTTTACGGAGCTGTCTGCATTGGTGAAAGCATCAAAAATCAGGATTTTACGGATAATATCCTTTCGCAGAAAATAAAAGAAAAATGGAATATTGAATTATATTCTACTTATGCTTCCACCGAAATGAGCACAGCATTTACAGAATGTGAATTTCAGATTGGCGGACATCAACATCCGGAATTAATCATTACTGAAATTCTTGATGACGAAGGAAATCCAGTGAAAGAGAGTGAAAGTGGCGAATTAACAATTACAACTTTAGGCGTTGAAGCAATTCCTTTGCTGAGATTTAAAACCGGTGATATTGTAAAAGCACATACCGAACCTTGCCAATGCGGGAGAAATACAATGAGATTGGGTCCGGTTGTCGGGAGAAAACAGCAAATGATTAAATATAAAGGAACGACTTTATATCCACCTGCAATGAATGATATCCTGAATGATTTTGAAGGAATTTTGTGCTATCAAATTGTTATTCAATCAAACGAAATTGGGTTGGATGAAATTATCATTAAACTTAGCACAGAAAGAGAAGATGAAAGTTTTGAAGCTGAAGTGAGAGATCATTTCCGTGCAAAATTAAGGGTCAGTCCGAAAATTGAAATAGTAGATTTTGATGTTTTGTCTAAAACTGTTTTTCATCCAAACAGTAGAAAACCGATTACATTTATTGACTTAAGGTAAATTTTTAAATTTTATTCAAATAAGTTAGAAATATTTTCGTTCACTTACTGTAAATTTTCTTTTCTGATACTATATTTGCAGTCTTAATTTTAAACTATGAAAAAAATATTTTTATTTCTGTTCGCTGTAATCACAACGACAATTTTTGCTCAAAATAAACTAACCATAGAATCTGGAAATCTGGATATTTTAAAAGGTCAGACTGAAGTTAATGTTCAACGTATTTATGGAGAACCTCTTTTTCAAGCTGATAATTTTACGGAAACTGAATATATAGAACGAAGACATAAGGAAACGGTATCTAAAAAAGGTGAAGCAGCCTGGAAAACCTGGATTGACACTTGGGAGCAGCATGTAGAAACCATTTGGACGGAAAAGTTTATTGAAGGATTAAATAAATCAAAGAAAATTAAATTCAACCAAAATGTTGAAACCAAATATACTTTGATTATTCAACCAAAATGGATGTATGCAGGATGGAAAGGTTTTGTCACACAGCCCGGAAAACTTTCTGCTGATATTACAATTGTAGAAACAGCAAATCCTTCAAATGTTTTAGCAACAATTAAAGCGGATAAAATTGAAGGTATAGGAAGTAAAGTGGATTACGGAATGGAATACGGAAGGATTTCTGCAGCCTATGAAAAGACAGGGAAAGAATTAGGGAAAGAATTGAAAAGAGCTTTAAAATAAAACAAAAACGGTCTGAAAATTTTCAGACCGTTTTTTATGCTTGTTGCTTTTCTGCTTTAATGAAATTGGCCAGGTTTACGACTGCGGTATCATGTATTCTCACGAATGTATTTTTTTTGTCCCAAACGTAACCTGCTAAAACTGCGCAGATTTTTCTTTTAACATCAGGGTTTTCAGGTTGATGGAAAAATAATTCCTGAAGATTTCCGGTGTACCATTCTTTCACGTACGTTGTAAAAACGTTGACGCCGTATAAAATGTAATCTGCAAATTCTGTCTGCCAATCGACTTTTTCACCGTTTAATTGTCGGATTGCCAGTTTTGCTGCTGTCATTCCTCCTTCGGTGGCAAATGCCATTCCTGATGAAAAAACAGGATCTAAAAATTCTGATGCATTTCCCGTCAACGCAAATCCCTCACCGAATAATTTTTTTACCGAACAGGAATAATCTTTTAAATGTCTCGGTTCAAAAAGAAATTCTACATCACCGAAACGTTTTACGTAATAATCGGAAAGAGAGATGGCTTTTCTTAAAGCTTCTGTTGTATCACCGTTTTCAGATAATTTTTCAATATAATCAGTTGGGCCAACTATTCCTATACTCGTATTTCCATTAGAAAAAGGAATTACCCAAAGCCAAACTTCCGTTTCAATAATATCAAAAGAAATCAAAGTTCCTTCTACGCCTTCTTCTCTGTTAATGTCTTCTACGTGAGCAAAAATTGCAGAGTGCGGCGCTAATTTTGAAGGTTTTTCTAAATCTAAAAGTCTTGGCAAAACTCTTCCGTAGCCACTCGAGTCAATCACGAATTTTGCATGGATTTCTTTAGTTTTTCCGTCTTTGTTTTTTACGGTGGTGATAGAATCAGTTCCGTTAAATTCAATCCCGATTACTTCAGTTTCAAATTCAAGATCAACTCCTTTGTTGATGATTTCTTGAGCCAAAGTATTGTCGAAATCAGCTCTCGGAACCTGCCACGTCCAATCCCAGCCTTCTCCAAATTTGTTGCTGAAATCAAAAATGCAGACTTCGTCTCCACGCATAAAACGTGCGCCGAGTTTCTTTTCGAAGCCCATTTTATCTAAAGCAGGAAACAATCCGGCCTCGTCAAAATGATCCATCACTCGCGGAATAAGGCTTTCGCCAACCACAAGTCTCGGGAACTTTGTTTTTTCAACTACTTTCACACTGATGTTATTCTTCTTTAAATAAGCAGAAGATACACATCCGGAAGGTCCAGCTCCAATTACTAAAACATCAACAATTTCTTTGTCCATTTGTTTAATAAAACTTTTATCTTTGCGCAAAATTAGTGACAATTAATTATATTTTACAAAAATTTATATTATTACTTTTAATTGATGAAAATAAATAACTTTTTAGAACTGAGAGATTTTCAGAGAATTATTATAGAAAATGAAACGATAGAATTAGATCAATCACTTCTCCAGAGAGTGAATGAGAGTTTTTCTTTTCTTAAAGAATTTTCAAAAAATAAAGTAATCTATGGAGTAAATACAGGTTTCGGACCGATGGCTCAGTTCAAAATCAGTGATGAAGATACACACCAACTTCAGTATAATTTAATCAGGAGCCATTCTTCAGGGATAGGAAATCCGCTTCCTGCAGATGAGGTTAAAGCTTGTATGTTGGCAAGATTGAATACTTTGTCGCTGGGAAATTCGGGAGTTCACGAATCTGTTGTAAACTTGCTTAAAGAATTAATAAACAGAGATATTACGCCTTTGATTTTCGAGCACGGAGGTGTTGGAGCAAGCGGTGATTTAGTTCAGTTGGCACATTTGGCCTTAGTTTTAATTGGTGAAGGAGAGGTTTTCTATAAAGGTAAAAGAAAATCTACGAAAGAAGTTTTTGAAACTGAAGGATTAGAACCCATTCAGGTTGAAATTCGTGAAGGCTTAGCCTTAATGAACGGAACTTCGGTAATGTCGGGAATTGGAATTGTAAATGCATACAAAGCCAATCAGTTAACTGAAATTTCAATTAAGTTATCTTGCGCCATCAACGAAATTGTTCAGGCTTATGATGATCATTTATCTGAAGCATTAAACGGAACAAAACTTCACATCGGCCAGCAAAAAATTGCTGAAAAAATGCGTGCTCATTTAGCAGATAGTAAATTAATCAGAAAGAGAGCAGACCATTTATATACTCACTTTGAAGAGCAGGAAAAGGTTTTCAAAGAAAAAGTACAGGAATATTATTCTTTAAGATGTGTTCCGCAAATTTTAGGTCCGGTTTTAGATACTTTAGAATACACTGAAAAAGTATTAGAAAACGAGATTAATTCAGCAAACGATAATCCAATTATTAATGTAAAAGATCAGCATGTTTATCATGGTGGAAATTTTCATGGGGATTATATTTCTTTGGAAATGGATAAGCTTAAAATCGTTGTAACGAAGTTGACAATGTTGGCTGAAAGACAATTAAATTATCTTTTAAATTCAAAAATCAACGAAATTTTGCCTCCGTTTGTCAATTTAGGTAAATTAGGATTTAATTTTGGGATGCAGGGAGTTCAGTTTACAGCAACCTCTACAACTGCGGAAAGTCAGATGTTGTCGAACCCGATGTATGTTCACAGTATTCCGAATAATAATGATAATCAGGATATTGTAAGTATGGGAACGAATGCAGCCGTGATTTGCAGAAAAGTAATCGAAAATGCTTTTGAAGTACTTTCTATCGAAGCGATTACTATTGTTCAGGCGATTGAATATCTTGATTTTAAAGATAAAATTTCATCTTCAACAAAAGAATTGTATGATGAAATAAGAAAGATTATTCCTGCATTTTCAAGTGATATGGTTATGTATCCTTATTTGGAGGAAGTGAAAAAATATTTAAAGACAATGTAATTATTGGCTACTTTTAGTTGTCAATATATAAATAAACCGAAACACATATGAAATGTGCAATTGTAACAGGTGGTTCCCGTGGAATCGGAAGAGCAATCTGTATAAAACTGGCTGAAGAGAAAATTGAGCATATTTTAATTAATTATACTTCAAACGAAGATGCAGCAAAAGAAACCTTAGCTAAAGTAGAAGAATTGGGTTCTACAGGAGAGATTCTTAAATTCGATGTAGGAAATGCTGAAGAAACTTTAAAAGTTTTGGGGGAATGGCAGGAAAATAATCCAAATTCTGTAGTTGAAATTATCGTAAACAATGCAGGAATCACAAGAGATGGATTATTTATGTGGATGCCAAGTGAAGATTGGAACTCGGTAATTAATACGAGTTTAAATGGTTTTTATAACGTGACCAATTTCTTCATTCAGAAGTTATTGAGAAACAAATACGGCAGAATCATCAATATGGTTTCCGTTTCCGGAGTGAAAGGAACGGCCGGACAAACCAATTATTCTGCAGCAAAAGGAGCTTTGGTTGGAGCTACAAAAGCTCTCGCTCAAGAAGTTGCGAAAAGAAATATTACAGTAAATGCAGTTGCTCCCGGTTTCATTAAAACAGATATGACGCAAGATTTCAATGAAGAAGAATTGAAAGCAATGATTCCTGTAAATAGATTTGGAGAAGCGGAAGAGGTTGCAGATTTGGTTGCGTTTTTAGCTTCAAAAAAATCTTCTTACATCACAGGAGAAATTATTAATATTAACGGAGGAATTTATTCATAAATTAGGTGGCAGATAATAGGTGACAGCGATTCGCCGCAACCTAAAATCTATAACCTACAATCTACAACTTAAATGGAAAATAGGGTAGTCATTACCGGAATGGGAATTTATTCTTGCATCGGAACTTCTTTGGAAGAAGTGAAAGAATCCCTGTATCAAGGTAAATCCGGAATTGTTTTAGTTGATGAAAGAAAAGAATTTGGTTTCAGATCTGGTTTATCCGGAGTTGTTCCGAAACCGGATTTGAAGAATCATCTTAACAGACGCCAGCGTGTAAGCATGGGCGAGGAAAGCGAATATGCTTATATCGCAACACTTGATGCTTTAAAACAGGCAAATATCGATCAGGATTTTTTAGACGAAAACGAAGTTGGTATTTTATACGGAAACGACAGCGTTTCAAAGGCTGTAGTAGAATCAATTGATATTGCAAGAGAGAAAAAAGATACCACTTTGATGGGTTCAGGAGCGATTTTTAAATCGATGAACTCAACGGTAACGATGAATCTTTCTACAATTTTTAAATTACGAGGGATTAATCTTACCATCAGCGCAGCCTGTGCAAGCGGATCTCATTCTTTGGGATTGGCTTATATGATGATTAAAAATGGTTTTCAGGAGATGATTGTTTGCGGTGGTGCTCAGGAAACTAATAAATATTCAATGGCGAGTTTTGATGGTTTGGGTGTTTTTTCGGTAAGAGAAAACGAGCCTGCAAAAGCTTCAAGACCTTTTGATTCTGAAAGAGACGGCTTAATTCCAAGCGGGGGAGCGGCAACTTTAATTGTTGAAAGTCTTGAATCTGCACAGAAAAGAGGAGCAACTATTTTGGGAGAAATCGTTGGTTATGGTTTTTCTTCAAACGGTGGACACATTTCCACACCAAATGTTGATGGTCCTGCTTTAGCGATGAACCGAGCTTTAAAACAATCAGGTTTAGATGTAAAAGATATTGATTATATTAATGCTCATGCGACTTCAACGCCAATTGGTGATGCGAATGAAGCAAAAGCAATTCACGAAATTTTTGGAAGTGAGGTGCCGGTAAGTTCTACAAAATCAATGACAGGTCATGAATGCTGGATGGCGGGTGCGAGTGAAGTAATTTATTCAATTCTAATGATGCAGAACGGTTTCGTGGCTCCTAACATCAATTTAGAAAATCCTGATGAAGACGCTCAAAAGATAAATTTAATCTCCGAAACTAAAAATCAAAAAATTGACGTATTTTTGTCGAATTCTTTCGGATTTGGGGGAACCAATTCCGCATTAATCGTTAAAAAATTTGAATAAAAAAACATGGAAAGAGAAAAAATTGTTGCCATTGCTAATGATTTTTTAATCAATGAGTTTGAGGTGGATGGTGACGAAATCAGTAATGATGCCCATTTCAAGAAAACTTTGGGCTTAGACAGTTTAGATTATATAGACTTGGTGGTAGTAATTGAGTCTAATTTTGGAGTAAAGTTAGGTGAAGCGGACTTTAAAGACATTATCACTTTTGATGATTTCTACTCGACAATAGAAAGCAAAATCGCTAAAAAAAACGCATAATTATCGATTAAAAATTTACTCAAAAAATGTAACGATATAACAATTTAACAGTTTACCAATGTTTTAAATATTGTTACACTGTTAGACTGATACATTGTTAAATTAATATTATGAACAAGTGGAAAGGCAAATCTAAAGGCACCATCTTAGGTTACAGAATCTTTGTCTGGTGCATTAGAAATATCGGGATCCGAAGTTCTTATTTTGTTCTTTATTTCGTTGCGGCTTACTATTCCCTTTTCGAAAAAAGAAGCAATCAGCACATATCCTATTACTTTCAAAAAAGATTAAACTATGGATATTGGAAATCAAAATTTTCAATATTCAAAAGTTACTTTACATTTGGGACAGTTTTGATTGATAAAACTGCTATTTCTGTAGGTTTAAGAGATAAATACACTTACGAATTCGACGGAATAGAAAACCTCAGAAATCTTTTAGCCGAAAAAAAAGGTGGTGTTTTGATTAGCGCGCACATCGGAAATTTTGAAATTGCAGAACATTTTTTCGCAGAAATTGATTTCGATTGTCAGATTAATTTAGTTACTACAGATCAGGAAGTTACCGTCATTAAAGAATATCTTGAAAGTGTTTCTGTAAAAAAAAGCAATATTAAATTCATTTACGTAAAAGATGATATGTCGCATATTTTCGACATCAATGAGGCTTTATCTAAGAACGAATTGATTTGCTTTACAGGTGACCGTTATTTTGAAGGTTCAAAATTTCTTGAGGGGGATTTATTAGGAAAAAGTGCGAAATTTCCGGCAGGTCCGTTCCTTATTGCCTCCAGATTGGGCGTTCCCGTGGTGTATGTCTATGTGATGAAAGAAAAAAATCTTCATTATCATTTGTATGCCAGAGTCGCTGAAAGTGTGAAAAAACGTGATGCACAGGGACTTTTAAACTCTTATACTCAAAATCTTGAGTCGATGATTCAAAAATATCCGCTTCAATGGTTCAACTATTTCGATTTTTGGGATGATATTGATTAATTTTCAATATTTTTAGGCCAGCTATTTGACTGTGACGAATAGCAGTTTAATATTTTTTATGACAGCTATTTCCGCCTTCCGCTCCCAATCTTTTTTTGCCGAAGCTTTTCCCAATGCAAAAAAAAAGGATTTTCGCTCAAGTCGGGCTGCTCGCAATTCAAAATTTATTAGCATTTAAAAGTCCTGAAAGGATGATTTAGCAAAGGATGGGATGAAGTCCTATCATATAGAAGATACATCTGAAAGTTGAAAAAAACATACGACATATTGATTATTGGCAGCGGAATAGGAGGTCTTGTTTCGGCTCTTATTTTGGCGAAAGAAGGCTTGAATGTCTGTGTATTGGAAAAAAACAATCAATATGGTGGAAACTTGCAGACATTTTCAAGAGATAAATTAATTTTCGACACCGGAGTTCACTATTTGGGCGGACTTTCAAAAGGACAAAACCTGCATCAGTTTTTTTCTTATCTTGAAATAATAGATGATTTGGAACTCCAGAAAATGGATGTAAACGGCTATGATAAAATCACTTTCGGAAATGATAAAATTGAATATCCACACGCTCAAGGATATGACAATTTTGTTGAGCAATTATCCAGCTATTTTCCTGAAGAAAGAGAAAATTTAGAAAATTATTGCGAAGAAATCCAGCGTGTTTGCAATCATTTTCCGAGATATAATATTGTCGGAAAAGATACTTACAGCGAAGAAATTCTCCATTTAAATACCAAAAGATTCATCGAATCGATTACTCAGAATAAGAAACTGCAATCCGTTTTATTAGGCTCTAATTTTTTATACGCAGGAGATTCTGAAAATATTCCGTTTTATGTTCACGCTTTGACGGTGAATTCTTACATTCAAAGTGCATACAAATGCGTGAAAGGAGGAAGCCAGATTTCAAAACATTTAATCCGTAAATTGAGAGAATACGGAGCGGATGTTCATAAACATTCTGAAGTGGCTGAAATTATCTTTAATGAAAATAATGTTTTAAGTTCTGTAAAAACGAAATCAGGGAAAGAATATTTTGCTAAACAGTTTATTTCAAATATTGAAATTCTGTCTTTAACTAAATTAATCGGTGAAGAAAGACTTAAGAAATCTTTTTTAAACAGAGTGTTAAGCTGGGAGCCTGTTTCGTCGTGTTTCAGCGTTTATTTGGTTTTAAAACCTCAAACAATTTTAAATTTTAATTATAATATTTACCATTATTCATCCGAAGAATCAGTATGGAATGCCTATCGTTATGATAAAAAATCGTGGCCTGAAACCTATATGCTTTCTTCCACATCTTCAAAACATCATCCTGAATTTGCAGAAAGCTTAACCACCATTTCGTATATGGATTTTGATGAGGTAAAAGCTTGGCAAAATACCATAAATACTGTTGTTGAAGAAAATGAAAGAGGAAAGCAATATGAAAAATTCAAGCATGAAAAAGCTGAAAAAATGATTGATGCTTTGGAAAAGAAAATTCCTAATTTAAGAGATTCAATTAAAAATATTTATACGTCTTCACCTTTGTCCTACCGTGATTATATCGGAAGTTTTGAAGGAAATATGTATGGCTATATCAAAAGTTCAGAAAATCCATTGAAAACAATGGTTTCTCCACGCACGAAAATCGATAATTTATTTCTCACAGGTCAATCAGTTAATATGCACGGAATTTTAGGCTGTACAATTGGAGCATTCAATACCTGCGCTGAAATCTTAGGGAAAGAATTGATCGATGAGCGTTTATCGAAAGTTTTAAATCAAGCCGATGAAAAGTAAATCTTTATTTTTTCTTTTTCTGGTTTTAAATCTTATTTCGTGTGGGACTAGAAAGTCTGTGAAACACATTCCGGAAGTCAAACAATATGCGCTGGAAATTCCAGAAGTTGAGAAGATCAATGATTCTACTTTTTTATTTAAGCAGAATTATTTGACGAAAAATAAGCAGCAGCTTTGGGAATTGTACATTAAAGGAAATCCTTTGCAGTTGGGCTATAACAACGGAGCTTTAACTGAAAATTTAATGCAAAAGCAGGAAGAAATTTTCTTTTCTAAAGTGGAAGGATTTGTTCCGTCAAAATTCAAGCAGAAATTGTTGAGAGGTTTCCTGAAATGGTACAACCGAAAAATGTATCTTAATGTAAGAGAAGATTTTCAGGCTGAATTGTATGGCTTATCTCAATATTCGTCGGATAAGTATGATTTTATTGCGCCAAAATTCAGAAGAGCAATGTATTTGCATGGAGCGCACGATATTGGCCACGCAATGCAGGATTTGATGGTTGTTGGCTGTACTTCTCTTGCGGTGTGGAACGAAAATACAGAAGACGGTGATCTATTGATTGGTAGAAATTTTGATTTTTCTGTGGGTGAAAATTTTTCTAAAAATAAATTAGTAGAATTCGTAGAACCCGAAAATGGAATTCCGTACCTGTCTGTAAGCTGGCCTGGAATGATTGGTGTGGTTTCGGGAATGAACAAAGAAGGAATTACAGTGACTATTAATGCAGGGAAATCTAAAATTCCATTAACGGCAAAAACACCGATATCTCTGGTTACGAGAGAGATTTTGCAATACGCTAAAAACATTGACGAAGCGATTGCGATTGTAAAAAAAAGAAAAGTTTTTGTCTCCGAATCTATTTTGGTAGGAAGTGCTAATGATAAAAGTGCGGTCATTATTGAAGTTTCTCCGGATAATTTGGGAGTTTACAGAGTTGAAAATTCAAGTAGGGTTTTTTGCACCAATCATTTCCAGTCGGAAGCTTATAAAGATGATAAAAGAAATCAAAAACAAATTATAGAAAGCCATTCCGAATACCGCTACGAAAAACTTCAGGAGCTTTTGCAGGAAAATAAAAAACTGAATCCCGAAAAAATGGCTTCCATTTTAAGAGATAAATCAGGCTTGAAAGGTGAAAAAATCGGTTATGGAAATGAAAAAGCGATTAACCAGCTTTTGGCACATCATGCCGTCATTTTTTCACCACAGAAAAAATTGGTTTGGGTTTCTTCAAATCCTTATCAATTGGGCGAATTTGTATGTTATGATTTAAACGAAATTTTCTCTGATAAAAGATTGAAAGATGGTGGCTTTGCAAAAACAAAATTCAATATTGCTAAGGATCCATTTGTTGAGTCCAAAGAGTTTGAGGATTATGAAGAATTTAAATTTGCGAATGGAGAAGTTCAAAATGCAATTGATGGTAATGATGTTCTTTTAACTGATGATTTTATTCCTCATTATCAATCATTGAATCCAGATTTTTGGTTCGTTTATTATCAGGCAGGGAAATATTATTTTAAGCAAAAAGATTACTCTAAAGCAAAAATTGAATTTGAAAAAGCTTTGACGAAAGAAATTACAACGGTTCCAGATCGAGAGAATATTGAGAAATATCTGAATAAAACTGTGAAGAAATTGAGGTGATCTGTTGAACCACTTTGTGGTTCAATGCGTTTTTTTGCATTAACCCACGGGTTTCACCCGAGGCTATTCATATTCAGCCACTTCGTGGCTGCGCGAAATGTAGAAAAATAGAGTAAATCTGCAGCCCGACTTGAGCGGAAATCCTTTTTTGCGTGACCTTCCAGTTGTATTTATATTGAGTCGTCTGCAAAAAAGATTGAGAGCGGAAGGCGGAAAAAGCTACCCAAAAAAGATCAATTATTCTCAGGATTCACTTTGTTCAAAAAAAGAAAAGCAACAATTCCCGAAACTCCGGATATTGTACTCGCTAAAATTAAGCTTCCGATAATGTATTGCAGAAGATTATTTTTTACCAAATCAAAATTCAGATCCTGGCTCAAAATATTAGAATTTCCAGAAACGAAAGGCGCTCCCAAAAAGAGTGAAGCGGCAATAATAAACGGAATAAACGGTGGTAAACTTATATTGGAAGCCACAAATGCCAAAACTTTATTGAGTTTGAAAAGTACGGCAAGAGAAATCACCAGTAACGTCTGAAATCCCCAAAACGGAGAAAGTCCGATAAATACACCTAAAGCGATGGAAAATGCTTTTACACGATTGGTTCCGTCACTTTCCAGAACATCTTCTTTGATGAATTTTTTAAAGCTTTTTTTTTTACAATTATTCACGAAATTTCTCGGAATAATGTAAAATAAAGTAATAGTCACCAAAATCGTATTCAGAATGCTGATTCTCGTAAAATCTTTGAAGGGTCTGAAATGAGAAACTCTTTCTGCAGGATCATACAAAACTTTTATAGGAACATTTTTTACAGGAACATGTTTCCAAGCTGTTCTTACGATAATTTCAATTTCAAACTCGAATTTTGGAGTAAAATATTTTTTCGGAATTTTATGTAAAGGATAAAGACGATAACCAGATTGGGTGTCTTCAAGCTTGATTCCGGTCTCAAACCAAAACCAGAAATTAGAAAAACGATTTCCAAAGCTGCTTTTTTTGGGGATACCGTCTTGTGACATATTTCGGTTTCCAATCAATAAAACATCTTTTTTTTCATTCAACAGATTTTCTACAAAAACAGGAATGTCATCGGGATAATGTTGTCCGTCTGAATCGATAGTGATGGCGTAATCATAACCTGATTCTTTTGCCTTTCTGAAACCTATTTTAAGCGCATTTCCTTTTCCTTTGTTTTTAGATAAATTAATAACCGTAATTGAATATTTTTCTAAAATATGTAAAGTAGAATCGGTAGAGCCATCATTAATAACGATAATATTTTCGGTGTAATCTAAAACGCCGTCAATCACTCTTTTCAGAGTTTTTTCATTATTATAAGTAGGAATTAAAATGCAGATTTTCTTTTTGGAAATTGCATTTTTTACTTCAAGAAGGGTCATTGTTTTATTTTAACATTGCTTTTTCTGCGTCTGTCATTGTCTTAGACTGTGTTGCAAACTTTTTGATATAAGCTTTCAGCGCTGCATTCTGTTTGCTGTAATTATTTAAAATAAAAGCTTTGTCGTCTTTCAAACTTCCTCGATAACCCACAATTTTTGGAACATTTTCCTGAACGCTCATTCTTATAACCCTCAATTCTGCATTATTCGGATTGCTTTTAATAATGCTTTCAAGACTTGTTGCTCCGGATTTTACGAGTGCTTTTCTGTTTTTGGTTACAATCTTGGCTTCCATAATTTTAGCAGCAGCTTTGTAACCATTTGTTATGGCATCAGAACCTGTTTGTTTTTCGGCAATACTAATAAAACTTTGCGTATTTGCAGTGGAAGAATTTGCCTTTTCATAGCTATTTCTTAAAGCATCAATATCTGATTGAAAGAACAGAATAATTGCTGTTACAAATGATAAGATCATTTTCATAATGTCTATTTTTTATAGTTTACCGACATTTTTAATGCAATAGTCTCGCCAAAAGAAGTGGTGTTTTTTACTTTAATTTCTTCTTCTCCTTCGTTTATATCCAGTTGCAACGTTAAATCTGGTGTTTCAAAAGGATTGATGATGGCCATAAATTTTATATTGGAAGCTGATTTTAGAAATAATTTTTTGCCAGTAAATTCTTCGGTTAGCTCTTTTACAATCTGCATCATACAAACTCCGGGAGTTACAGGATTTCCAGGAAAATGTCCTTTAAAAATATCGTGATCTTTATTCAGAGAAATGTTAGCAATAAAACTTCCGCTTTCTGACTTTTCGTGGGATTCTAAAGTGTAAAAATCTGTAAGAATAGTTTGCATTATTTATTCAGTTTCGGTGATTTGAAATAGTTTAATATTGATTTTGAAATCTTTATGTTGAAGATTCAAACTATCTGCGAAGATATGTTTTTTTGCATCAAAACTAAAATCGATTTTTTGCTTATTGTTCTTTGTATAAATGATTTGCTTGAGCAAATTATTTTCTTTGTTGAAAAATAAATAATAACGTTTCTTATCAATTCTCGAAAGATAGATTTTAGAATCATCATTTTCAAAACTTTCATTGACCAAATAATTTCGTTTTAGCAATTCCTGAAAATCATTTTTCAGAAAATTAATAACCATTTTTTTATCTAAATCTGCCAAAACATAGTTAAGCTTAAAATCATTTTCTGAAATTTCAAAATCAATCATTTTATTGCCAAAATCGGACGTCATTACTACTCGATGTGTAGTATCAGAGATTTTTTTTATAATTAAAATTCCGCTGATATGATTTTTATAAATATCCATCTGACATTTATAAACGTAATCTTCTTTCGAAGAAAAATATAAATTTTCAACCGTTTTTTCTGTGTTTGAAACTGATTTTACGTCTTTTAACTGATAAGATTTACAAGAAACCAAAAGCAAAAAGACCGAACTATAAAGAAAACTCTGAAGCAGGAATCGGCGCATTGATTTTTGTGTTTTTGAAAACAATATTCGTGGTATCTCCCGAAGCTTCCGTCATATTTACCTGAGAAACTGTTGTTTGATTTTTAGGAAAATGCAGTTCAATTTGTTTAATGTACTTTAGTAATTGAGCAGATTTCGGAGTGAATTTTGCAATATTCGACGTTGAATTTTTTAGATAAACTACAGAAAATTCCGGGTCGTTGAACATTTTTCCGTTTGAACTTCCAATAATTAATTTATTGATTTTCTCAAAGGTTTTACTTTTTGCATCGACTGAAGATTTTTTCCCTTGGTCGTTGATGAAAATTTTATTTTCCTTAAAAATAATACTGTATTGATAAGGTTTTGTGTATTTCCAGCTCAGTGTATTTGGAGATTTCAAAGACATTCTGCCTTGCGTGACGATATTTTTATCCAGGAAATCCATTTTTTTGGTTTGGACGAAGTCGCTTTGTAATGTTTTGATTTCTTTTGTTTCAGCGGAAATTTTTGATACAAACGCTTTAGATTCTGCGCTTGTCATTGCTGTGTTCTGTCCAAAAACAAAACCTGACATTAATAGAAGTGCTGCGAAAGCTATATTTTTAAACATTATTTTTAGATTTAAATATTGAATCAATTGTAAAAGTAGAATACTTTTCACGCTCCAAAAATAACAATAATTCGACCAAAACATTAAACGTTTTCTCCGAAGTATCATGAAGCAAAATAATGCTTCCTTTTTTCAAGCCTTTTGTTACCTTCCTTAAAATTTTCTTCTCATCAGAAATCACAGTGTCCAAAGAACGAACATTCCAGCCGATGCTTTTTTTATTCGTTTTTTTGATTGCCTTAGCGATATTCGGATTGGTTACTCCAAAAGGCGGTCGATACAAATCAGTTTTAATATTTCCAGTTTTGAAAATCACTTCGTCACATTTTTCGATTTCCTCAATCATTTTTGAAGTCGAAAGAAAACCTGTATTGTTTGAATGTGAAAAAGTGTGATTTCCAATTGAATGACCTTCCGCAATGATTCTCTGGAAAGTTTCAGGATGTTTTTCAATCTGTTTTCCGATGCAGAAAAAGGTGGCCTTGATGTTGTTTTCCTTTAATAAATCTAAAAACTTCGGAGTAAATTCAGTTGGGCCGTCATCGAAAGTTAGAGCGACTTCCTTAATTTTCGTTCTTTTATGAGTAATGCTGTTGACAAAATATCCTAATTGAATATCGAAAGAACCCCAAACTACAACTGCGGAAAATAGGATGAAACAGAAAATGTAGACCCAAATTGTTCCTTGAAATGCGTAAATAAAGGCATTAAGGAATAGATAGAAGATGATGAATGGGTAGTGTTTCATTTTTATTGTCTTTGGATTTCTGGTTTAAAATTTTCAGACTCTAAGTTCTTCAGAAAAGCATGTTTGTCATTCCGTAGGAATTTCGACAGTGTCCTAAATTTGTTTAGATTCCACGCTCCACTTCGTTTCGCTCTGAATGACAAAGGCTCTGATTATTTTCACACAAAATAATCTCGTAAGTTAAGCTTTCTCCAGCAAAACTAAACTGTGGTCAATTCCTCCCAAATGATTGTACAAAAGAATATTTTGAAAGCTTTCCTTTTTTACATCATTAATTTTCATCACTTCCGGAATCTCCTGATTTTTCAAAATATGACAAGCCATAAATGTTGAAAAACCGCTCGCTGTATTGAATTCTCCACTCAAATGTTTGTAGTATAGCAATGACGAATTTTGAAATAATGCTGAAGCTTTTTGATAATAATTATCCGATTTTGAATCTCCGCTAAAACCTAAAATCACAGTGTCAATATCCTGATTGGTTAAATTATTTTTAGTTAAAAAACTTTCAATGAATTTCTCAGTTTCGTTTAATTCTAATGTATTAATGATTTGAATATCTTTCAGCTGAGCATAAGAAGTTGCTATTTTATCTTTTCCTAAAACGAAAAAGCTCGAACCTTCACCCCAAATTACACCATCTGTTGTTGAATTTAAATAATCAACGGGTAGATTTTCTTCTTTTTTAATGGAATTATTCAGTTTGTACAATTCCATCGTTCTTTCGGTTTGCTCGTCTGTTGAACCCACCAAAACATTTTCCGCTTCGCCATCCAAAATCTGAAGTTTCGCATCCAGCATTGAAAATTCGAGTGAAGATGAACTGTTGACATAAGTAAAATTATAACCGTGACATTGCAATCCCAAAGCAATTTGCCCAGAAACTGTATTGTGCGTCGATTGAATGAAAAAAGTTGGTGTCAAAAATTCTTCATTGTTTTCCAATACATTTTTCAGAAACTTTTCAGAATCTTGAGAACAGCCCATTCCGGTTCCGACGATGATAGAATCCGGTTTTTCAATTCCTGCTTCCTGCAAAACTTTTGTGGAAGCAACGGAACTCATTTTTACCGTTTTAGACATTCTTCGGCTCATTGCTGGCGGAATGAATTCTTTATAATTCGGCTCGATGGCTTTTAAAATCTGAACTGAATTTTCAGGTTTTAAAGTGTCGAAGAAATTTTCGTTTAAAGTGTCCTGAACCGAGATGCAGGCGGCACTGTTGATGTAAACTGCACTCATTATTTAGAAAAAATTAAAGTTGAACAGTTTCCGCCAAATCCAAACGAATTGGAAAGTACGTGGCTGATATTTTTTTCTTTCAGTTCGATAACGGGCATCAAATCAAACTCTTCCATTTTAGTTTTGAAATTTAAATTTGGAAAAATCAAATTGTTCTGCATTGCCAAAATCGAATAAACTGCTTCAATTCCTGCGGCTGCCGCCAAAGTATGACCCGTAAATGCCTTCGTAGAACTGAATTCCGGAACCCGATTTTCACCAAAAATCCGAATCATTGCAATGCCTTCAGATAAATCATTATTTGGAGTCGCAGTGCCGTGAACATTGATATAATCGATGTTTTCTTTATTTAAACCTGAAACTTTCAATGCTTTTTTCATTGCTAAATAGGCGCCTTGTCCGTTTTCCGAAGAAGCAGTTTGATGATGCGCATCGTTGGCATTTCCGTAACCCGAAAGGTAAGCGAGAACTTTTTTGTTTTCTTTTTTTACCACTTCATCAGATTCCAAAACAAGGAAAGCGGCTGCTTCACCCAGATTCAGACCTTTTCTGTCGTTGTCGAAAGGCGTATTGTAAGAATCCGTCAAAATCATCAGCGTATTAAATCCATTCAAAGTAAACTTTGACAGAGAATCCGTTCCACCGACAATTACACGGTCAAGAACACCGTTTTTAATGAGTTTTGCACCCATCATAATCGCATTGGCAGCAGACGAACAAGCTGTGCTGATGGTAGAAACCATTCCTTTCAGACCCAGTAATTCTGCAATCGCCAAAGATGAATTTCCTGCGTCGTGTGAGTCAATATATTTTTGCTTTTCAGGAAAATCTTCGTAGGTGTAGAAATATTTTTCGGTAATGTCCATCCCACCCACGCTGGTGGAGGAAATGAGTCCGGTTTTATATTCATTAATGTCCGAGATTCCGGCACTTTCTACAGCTTCTTTTGCGGCTATCATTCCCAACAAAGCAGTTCTTGTCACGTTGTTGTCTTCATTCAACTGAAGTTTTTGCACAAGTTCTTCATTAGACAATTTTATCTCGCCTGTTTTGATACTTCCGGCGTGGCGTGTTTCAAACAGTTCGATGTCTGAAATGCCGTGTTTATCAGTTGTCAGCGAAATAAAATTTTCCTCGACATTGTTACCAATGGAGGAAATAATGCCCATTCCTGTAATGGCAATTTTTTGACTCATCTTTTAATAATGTACCAATGTATCAATTTAACAGTGTAACAATATTGGTACATTGCTAGATTGATACATTGTTAGATTGAATTATTTTGTTCTGTTTTCTTCGATATATTTTGCCATCACTTCGATAGACTGGAAGATTTCTTTTCCTTTTTTCGGGTCAGATAATTTGATTCCGTAGTCTTTGTCAAGAAGGACGATTAATTCTAAAGCGTCTATAGAATCCAATCCAAGACCGCCACCGAAAAGCGGGTCTGTGTCTTTGATTTCTTCTACTGCAACGTCCTCAAGATTAAGAACTTCTATGATTTTGTTTTTTAATTCTAATTTTAAATCTTCCATAAATAAATTTCATTTATAATGTACCAATGTATCAGTTTAGCAATTTACCAATTATTTCAAGGTATTTAATTATTGGTAAACTTTTACATTGTTAAATTGTTATATTACAAAGTCAGCAAATATACAAAAGCTTTATAACTTTCCTGATATAGTTCGACCCAGCCGCACAAGACTTTTTCAGCTTTCCTTGATTCAAGAATCTGTGCCGCGTATGAATTTAAAAATTCTTCATCAAATTCATCCAGGACGAAAAATGCATTTTCAGTCTGCATTTTGTGCTTAATACTAATTTCACCGACGCAAATGTTGGGTAAAGTGTACACAAAAACAGCAGGACTTGGGAAATAATTTTCCTGAGAATTGATGCTTTCCTGATATTTAAAATCGGTATCTAAACTTGATGATTTGTTGGCAAAAACCAAAGCCGTTCTGCTGTGGTCTTCATCTTTTAAAATCATTTCGGAAGCAAGAAAAGCCAGTTTACTGAGATTATCCATTTTATGAAATTTAGGATAATTCAATTCTAAACATTTATACGCTTCTTTCGCAAAATCTGAAAAATTTTCGGTCGTGGTTTCAAAAACAATTTCGTTATTGAGTATTATTTTTGAGTTTTTTATGGTGCAAATGTCTGTTTTCTTCATCGTATTCATATTAATATTTCTCCAAAACTACAGCCGCATTACACCCACCAAAACCAGAAGCCGTTTTCAAAATATATTTAATTTCTGCCGATTGATTTTCTCTAATAATATTTAAATCCTGAGAAACGCCCATTTCTTCAAAATTTTTAGACGGAATCAAAGTATTGTTCAAAGCCGATTCCATTGCAATAATACTTTCCAAAAGTCCTGAAGCTCCCAAACAGTGACCGTAATAACCTTTCATACTGTTCAAAGGAACATTTTGTAAATCCATTCTGTTGAAGGCGATGGCTTCCATTTCATCGTTATAAAGCGTTGCTGTTCCGTGGGCGGAAATAAAATCGATTTGTTCTGATGAAACTTTTGCTTCTTTCATCGCATTTTGAACGCTGGCAAACAATCCGTCACCAGTTCTTGATGGTCCAGAAATGTGATTGGCATCGTTAATCGCTGAGTCTCCTAAAACTTTAAACTTCAATTTTTCGTTCTGATTTAATTCTGAAGTGATATAAACTGACGCCGTTGCTTCGCCCAAATTAATTCCGTTACGGTTTTTATCGTAGGGTTTGCAAGGTTCGCTTCCAATCGCCTGAAAAGAATTGAAACCTGAAATTACAAATTCAGAAATCTCATCTCCGGCAACCACAAAAGCATCTTTATATTTTCCTGCCTGAATCATATTTTTTGCCACAGAAATTGCCATCACTCCGGAAACACACGCATTGGAGACCACAATCGGTTGGGTTTTAAATCCAAAAAAATCTGCGAGTTTTTGAGCTAAATTTGAAAGGTAAACACCTTCCGGTAAAGTATTTTCGTTTTTTAATAAACTGATGTTTCCTTTTGTTGTTGACAAAATAAAAGCCGTTTCATCTGAAATTGGATTTCTTTCTACCAAAGGTTTAAGACTTAATAAAAACATTTTTTCTAATCTCGTGAAGTTCTGATTGTCGAAGTGTTTATTAAATTCTTCTTCCAGTTTTTCAGAATCAATTTTAGAAACAAAAAAAGCCTCGTGATTATCGATAACTTTATGTAAAGCAACACCAGATTTTCCTTCCAGAAGCGCTTTCCAGTTTAATTCAGCATCAAAACCCAAAGGCGTGACGCAGTTGTAATCTGTAATGTAAATTTCTTTCATCATAATCCCATTTTATCTTTCCAGGTTTGAAAAAACTCAGGATTGTACAGACATAAATTATTTTCAGAATCCAAGAAAACCTGAATGGTTTCTCCACTACAAACGAGTTGATTTTCTTGGTTAAAAATCTCGTATTTATAAATCAACTTTGCCGAAACAGAATTCACGAAAGTTGTTACGATATTGAAGGTTTCACCATATTTCAAAGGCAGAAAATGTTCGCAAGTACTTTTCACAATCGGCGTTACAAATCCAGCTTTCTGAATATCGAGATAGGTCAAACCGTGCTGTCTTCCGAAAGCTTCTCTTCCGTCTTCAAAATATACGATGTAATGCCCGTGCCAGACGATTCCCAGAGGGTCTGTCTCGTTGAAACGTACACGTACTTCTTCGGTACAAGTTAAATTTTTAGACTGCATTTTTCTTCCTGCTTTTATTTAATTATGAGTATTAAAAACGTTTATTTTCTCAAATACTCTAAAATTTTTGTTTTTAAATATTCTCTTTCACTTTCGTTTGCATCATTGTCCATACTGCTGTGGTTTATTTCAGTAAATTGAACAGTTATATTATATTTTTTCAACTCTTCGTTGGTTGGCAAAACATTTTCGTCGGCTGGATAATCTTTCGAACGTAAAGTAAATATTTTGGGCTTAAAAGTTCTTGGAAATTCCATTCGTCTATTATCCATTGAAATTATTTTGTTTGCAAGATTCGGATATTTGTGAGCAAATAAGACCGTCATATCTCCACCATTTGAATGCCCAATTAATGATAGTTCATTATATTTTAATTGTGGATAATCTTGCTTGATTTTTTGTAAAACATAAAATATATTTTGAGAACCTCTTTCCCAATTTGGCCTTCGAGTTTCTTGAAGTTTACCGGTCATCGCTAAAAGTTCGTCTGTTTTCAACTCGTGTTGAATGCTAACAACAAAATAACCTTTTGAAGCTAAAAACTCTGTCAAATAGGTATAAGCTTGCAGATAGTCACTACCATTATTTTCTCCGTAGCCGTGACTGAAAAAGATGGGGATTTTATTTGCTTGTTTTATGTCTTTTGGTTGGTAAATCGCAATTGGAATTTTTCGGTTTCTGCTTTGGTCAAATAGAGATAAAGTGTCAAGTTTAAATCCCAATTTTTCGTTTTCTGATGAAATTGCTTTTTTGTTGCTTGAGCATTGAATAAGTACAAAACTTAATATGATGATTAGAATATTCTTCATTTTTAATAGTGTTTAAATATGGGAGGAATCTTATTTAAATCAATCATTATAAGTTAAACACTGTTTTGTTTCCTTTCATAAAGTAAAGAAACAGTTACCATCGCAATATAAAATAAAAATAAGAAAATCAGTTCTTTGGCAATTTCGCCAATGCCACTGTTTCTTAAAATAATATCGTAATACGCATTCAGTCCCCAGTTCATTGGGGAAAACTGTGCGATTTTCTGCATAAATTCGGGCATCAGGAAAACCGGAACCCAAATTCCGCCAATCGCTGCCAAAACCACTACAGAAGTCGCTCCAAATGGCGCCGATTGTTCCTGAGTGTTGGACATTGTTCCTATTAAAACGCCAAATCCAATTGCGGCCAATCCTGCAAATAAAGTTACAACCAGAAGATGAAACATTTTTCCGGAAACATCAAACTGAGGTAAGTCCATCAGCGGGAAAAGCCAGATTCCTACCGCAACCATCAGCAAAAACTGGATGACGCAAATAATCAGATACGTAAATGTTTTTCCTAAAATATGAATGTAATACGGGGTCGGACTCACACGAACTCTCACGCTCGTTCCCTGACTTTTTTCTTTAACTAAATTAATCGACAACGGTACCACAATAAAGAAAATCGCAAACAGCGCCCACGCCGGAACGTTGTGCTGAACGGAATTTGGCATCAGTTCTTCCTTGCCCTTGTTTGGTGTGATTTCTTTGAAGGTAATCAGACTTTTATTTTCAAGGTCTTCCGTCGTTCCCAATTGGTCTTGGAAGGCTTTGTATATTTTTTTATTCTCGATTTCGAAAACCATTTTATTAATGGCATTCATTACAGAATTTTTGAAACTCGCGTTCGTTGCTGGGTCAAAATAAAGATGAATGTCTTTCGTTTTTGAAGCCACAGCTTTTGTCGCCGCCGAATCGGTTTCCAAACCAAACGAGCTTACGACGGTCTGAACTTTGGAATCGATATTTGAATTTAAATCTTTTGTTAAATTTTCCGGAATGACAATAGCCATTTGATAGTCTCCCGTAAAGACAGCTTTTTCAGCCGATTTTTCGTTGAAATCTGTAACCAGTTCAAATGTTTTGCTGGTTTCCAATTCTTTTTTGATGACCTTAGAAACTTCAGACTTATCATTATCAATAAAAATAATCGGAATTTTTGAGCCTTCCAGATTTTTGAATGTCGAATCCTGAATTAAAGTGATAGTAATTATCAACAGCAACGGCATCAGGAAAATAATTACAATTCCGCCCGAATCTCTCTTTAGCAACTGAATTTCCTTGATGAAACTTCTCCACAATTTATACAACATCTCTCAATTCTTTTCCGGTTAATGAAATGAAAACATCCTCCAGGTTTTCAGCATTGGCAACTCTTTCTACCAATTCTTCCGGAGTTCCTGTCGCATGGATTTTTCCGTGGTCGATGATGGCAATTTTTGTACAGAATTCTTCCGCCTCAGAAAGGTGGTGCGAAGTGTAAATAATGCACGTCCCTTTTTTATTTAAATCTAAAAGATAATCGATAATGGCTTTTTTCGACTGAACATCAACACCGACCGTCGGCTCGTCCAGAAACAAAACTTTCGGGTTGTGAAGCGTTCCGGCAATCAGATTGCAGCGGCGTTTCATTCCGCCTGAAAACTGGTCGACTTTTTTGTTGGCAAATTTCGTTAAGCCCATTAATTCTAAAGCTTCGTCGATTTCTTTGTGGAGGTTTTTATGTTTTAAACCATACAGACTTCCAAAGAACAAAAGATTTTCTTTTGCGGTCAGAGTCGGGTAGAGCGCATATTCCTGTGGAACAACACCAATGATTTGTTTGATTTTCGAACCGTCTTTTTTAGGCGACAATCCGTTGATGGTAAAACTTCCTGATGTTGGTTTAATCAAACCAGAAAGCATAGAAATTAACGTAGTTTTTCCCGCTCCGTTTGGGCCGAGAATTCCGTAGATTTCGTTTTTATCGATATTCAAAGAAATATCATTAACCGAAAAGTCTTCCGAATTTTTGTATTTCTTGTAAAGATTTTTTATTTCGATGATATTCTCCAAACTATATCGCTTTTCTCAGTTTTTTATAAAAAGCTTCCTCCAAATCGGCAATATGCAGCATTGATTTTGAAAGTTGATTGTAAATATCGCTTTTTGAATTTCTGTTTTTGTAAACTCTTGCAATGTCCACAGCAAAATCTCTCCAAAGGTCTCCGATTGTGGTAATTTCTTTGGATAATTCTTTAAGTTCATCATTTTTAAGAATCACAGCTGCTTCCTGTAAAAATGCACCATAAATAAATCTAAAACCACCACCGCCGGTTCCGATTTCTTCCTGCATTCTAATCAATTGTCCGAGATAATGATTGGTCACTTTTGTCCCTTTTTTCTCAGCCCATTTCGGGATGCTTTTTGCGACCCATCGCATTGCTTTTACACCAATTAATGGAACTGGAGCCAGCATATTTTTGCAGGTATCTTTAATTCCTTTTTTAATGGCTTCTTCTAAGTTTACATTCTCTGGAATGTGCGTGGGGAAATACATATGACCTTTCGGAGCGAGCGCGCCTTTAGCATAACGAACTTTTTCCAGTTCAGCTTCGGTCAGCGTTGTTGCAAAATCCATCACGGGGTCACTGATTAGGAATTTTCCGTCTTCTTTTCCGTAAACCACTAAGTTGTGAGCATTGAAATGGAATTTATATTCTTCAGGGAAATAAGTAAGGTTGAAAACGCCTACCTGTAGGCCTGTAGGGATATTTTGTTCTAAGTTTTTCTCTAACGCAGCCTGAGCTTCCTGAGGATTAGAAAACTTCTGTCTTTTTATTTTTATGCCCAGTCTTTTTGCAGCTTTGCTGAAAATAGCACCCGGCATCGGACGATAACTAAAACCCGGAGCAAAATTCACTTTCAGAAAAGGTAAATACACGAAAAACAATCCGGAGCCGATTCCGAAAATCATTGGTTCACTAAGTTTTAATCCTTTGTTAAGCAATAAATTGGAGGCAACACCGTTTTCGCAGTGGGCTGTCTGGTGGTGTTCAAAATTCAATTTCATTATTTACCGTCGAAATTTTTTAATTCATCTACTGAAATTCCAAATGCATTGGCATATTTTTTCAAAGTAGCATCACTGAGTTTTTTAAAGATTTTTGGTTTTGTGTGTCTTCTGACTGTCCATTGCCATTTTTCAACATAGGCGGAGAGAACCTGCATATCCATTTTATTAAGCTCCATAAAATAAATTATCGGGCTTACAATATTGTTGGCAACATTTTGCCGCGCTTCTTCAATTCTTTCACTTATCAAAGATAAGGATTCGTCTAAAGCTGCTTTTTTAGCATCCCAACCAATGCTGTTTGCGGTGGTGTAGTTGTTGTTTTCGTCAGTTACATATAACACTTCGGTCATGTTGGCCGATTTCAAGTTACTTTCGTCCTGAGGGAGATCTTGCTTTTTCACCCGAAAAAATTTCTGTTAATTATCTTTAAAATCAATTGGCTAAAATAATAAAAATGCAGGACATAGAATTGTGTATTTTTTTTGAAATATTTCTAAAACGAAAAAGCGCTGAGAAAATCTCGGCGCTCTAACAATAAATATGTAATTCAAGTTTAGTTTTGTATTCTCTGCATTCTTTTTGTTAGAGAATTTACAGGAAGATAGATTACTGATATTGCTAAAAATATCATTGTTATCATCGCGAAAAATTCTGTAAATCGCATTGTCATGCTTGGTTCTTTCACATCACCATCCATAAGAAAGCCGATTGTTGTAATAATTGCAGAGACAGTAAGAATGTTTAAAAGTTTTCTTTTCATAGTATAGATTTTTTAATTATATATCAAACGTAGGTGAGATTATTTTATTGTGTGACCAATTTGTAACGAAACAAATATTATAAAGACTAATCTAATTAAAATAATTAATTTCAACATGAAGAAAATTTTTATTTCTCTTTCTCTTTTTGTGATGTTGCAAGCAGCTGCACAAAAATTTGAAACGCAGAAACAAACGGATGCTCAAGGTTACAGCTTCGAAACGGTGAAGAATGACCAGTCAGGAGTAAGAGTATATACTTTGAAAAATGGTTTGAAGGTATATCTTGCTAAAAATGACGATGCACCGAGAATTCAGACTTATATTCCGGTAAGAACAGGTTCTAATAATGATCCTAGTGACAATACCGGTCTTGCTCATTACTTAGAGCATATGGTTTTCAAAGGAACTTCACATTTGGGGACTCAGGATTGGGCAAAAGAAAAAGCTTTATTGGCTCAGATTTCAAGTCTTTACGAACAGCACAAAGCAGAAAAAGATCCTGAAAAGAAAAAAGCACTTTACAAAAAAATAGACGAGGTTTCTCAGGAAGCTTCAAAATATGCAATTGCAAATGAATACGACAAAGCAATTTCATCATTAGGAGCAACCGGAACCAATGCTCATACTTGGCTTGATGAAACGGTTTACAAAAATAATATTCCTGCAAACGAGCTTGAAAAATGGCTTAAAGTAGAAAAAGAGCGTTTTTCTGAATTGGTTTTAAGACTTTTCCATACAGAATTGGAAGCGGTTTATGAAGAATTCAACAGGGCTCAGGATAATGATAGCCGTTTGGTAAATTATGCATTAATGGATGCGCTTTTCCCGAAACATCCAAACGGTCAGCAAACAACTATCGGAACTTCAGAACATTTGAAGAGTCCTTCAATGGAAGCAATTCACAAATATTTTGACACCTATTATGTGCCTAATAACATGGCGGTAGTTTTGGTTGGGGATCTTGATTTCGACAAAACTATAAAATTAGTTGATCAGTATTTCGGGGCATTCAAGTATAAAGAATTGCCAATGAAGAAAATGGTTTCAGAAGAACCAATGACTTCTATTGTAAGCAGAACTGTAAAAAGCCCATCTACACCAAGAATGACAATTGCCTGGAGAACTGATTCTAACGGAACTAAAGAAGCAAGATTGGCAAGTATGGTAGGTGAAATTTTAAGCAACAACGGTGATGCTGGTTTAATTGACCTTAATGTCAATCAAAAACAAGCGACTTTAGGAGCGGGAGCTTATGCTTCACCTTTAAAAACATACGGATCATTTAATATGTATGTAACTCCGAAAGAAGGGCAGAGTTTTGATGATGCTAAAAAATTGCTTTTAGCTCAGATTGATTTAATTAAAAAAGGACAGTTTCCTGAATGGATGTTGAAAGCTATCGTAAACGATATGAGAGTTCAGCGTATGAAAGGCTGGGAAACTGCAGATGGTTTGGCAACAACGCTTTACAGTAATTATATCGGTGAAAGAACTTGGGAACAGGAGCTTGATGAGATTAATCAGTACGAAAAAATTACAAAATCTGACGTTGTAAAATTTGCAAATGATTTCTTTAAAGATAATTATGTTGTGATTTACAAAGAGAAAGGTGTGAATGATAAATTAGTTCGTGTAGAAAACCCAGGAATTACACCAATTAAGTTGAACAGAGATGTGCAATCACCATTCCTTAAAGATATTTTAAGTACGAAAGTTGCAGAAATAAAACCTCAGTTTGTTGATTACAAAACTGCTATTGCAACGACTCAGATTAAAGATAAGAAAGTAAGTTTCGTTAACAACAAATACAATAAAGTTGCTCAAGTAAGTTATATTTTCCCATTCGGAACAGATAACGACAAAGAGCTTTCTCTAGGAGTAAGCGTTTTACAATATTTAGGAACTGATAAATATACTCCGGAGCAATTAAAAGAAGAATTCTACAAATTAGGAATTTCAAACAGCTTCAGAACTTCAAACGACCAGACTTTTATCACGTTAACCGGTCTTGAAGAAAATATGAAAAAAGGTGTAGAATTGTTGAATCACTGGCTGAAAAACGTAGAAGCAGATCAGGGAATTTACAATCAGACCGTAAAAACAATTCTTGAATCTAGAACTGTTGCCAAAAAAGATAAGAACAGAATTATGGCGGCGCTTTCCAACTATGCTAAATATGGGAAAGATTCCAGAATGACTGATATTATTTCTAAAGAACGTCTTCAGAATATCAATGTAACAGAATTGATGTCGAAGATCAAGACTTTAAATAATTATCCTTACGAAGTTTTCCTTTACGGAGAAAACCAGAAAGATCTTGAAAAAGCGGTAAAACCGTTTATTGCAAACGCAACTTTACAGCCTGCAAAAGCTAAAGTATATGCAGAGCCTGCAACGGGAGGTACTGTTTATTTTGCCAACTACGACATGGTACAAATGGAAATGTCTAAAATAGCAAAAGGAAGCAACGTAAATCTTGCCAACTTCGGTAAAGCAAATGTTTTCAACGAATATTTTGGTAGAGGTTTATCTTCAATCGTATTCCAGGAGATCAGAGAGAGTAAATCTTTAGCATATTCTGCTTACGTTTCTTATGCTACGGCAAGCGAAAAAGACCATCCGAACTATGTGACCAATTACATCGGAACTCAGTCTAATAAGTTACCTTTAGCGGTAACTGCAATGAATGAACTGATGGCAGATTTCCCACAAATTCCTGCTCAGTTTGAGAATTCTAAAGGTTCAGCTTTAAAGCAAATTGCATCTAACAGAATCAACAGAACAAATATTTTCTACAATCAAATGGCTCTTAAAAAACTGGGAGTTGATTATGATATCAGAAAAGATATTTACTCGGAAATTCAGTCGTTGACATTGCCTCAACTGACCGGTTTCTATAACACTGATATTAAACCATTAATGTACAACACAGCCATTATCGGGAAAAGAGAAAACCTGAATATGGAATCGATCAACAAAATGGGAGCATTTAAAGAAGTGACTTTAGAAGAAATCTTCGGATATTAATTTTCATTAATATAAATTGTTTGAAGTGAGACAGAAATGTCTCACTTTTTTCTTTGAAAACTTTTATTTGTAATTTATTTTGTGATTTAACTCTAATGGATTGTCTTCTTGTCGGATGTAATTTTGCATTTCTTTGATCCGTTCCGTAATATCTACTTTGTTTCCATTAGCATCGGTCATTGTAATTTTTTTTCCAGCCTTAGAAAGTAAATCAAAAGGGTCGTTGTAATATGATCTGGCTAAAGTTTCGTATTTTTTCCAGTCAATTCTTACCGTTTTTGTTCGTGTATCAAATAGATTTCCGCCTTTTTTTATTTCTATCAAATTGAAAGAATAATGATTGTTGGTGTCCTGAATTGAAATAATCAAACCAGGCAGACCACCAAAAATATAAGGACCATCACTAAAAGGTAATTCTGTTGTAAACCAAGCAATCCAATTTCTTCCACCGTAGTTCGTTTCGGCTTTTTGAACTTTGTATTTTCCTATTGTTTTTTGTTCAGGAGTAATTTTCCAATTTAGTTTTTCGTCAATTGGTAAGAGATAATCGGTTCCTAAATAAGTAATGATTTTTGCTATTGTATTTTGTGATACATCTTTTTTGATATAGAAATGGTTTTCAACTCCCATTTTCATCATCCCGTTACCATTATTTAATTTTAAGGAATCAGTTTTTTTGTCTTCTACTTCTCTGAAAATTGAAGTATTACCTTCAAAATTCAAAACCATATTGATGTTACTGATGTCATCTGGTTTTTGAGTATTTGATTTATATTTAGCCTCATATATAAAACTAAATTTTTGTGAAAAACCAAATGCTGAAATCATAAGAAAGAATAAAAGATATTTCATTTGTAGAGTTCGTTTTGATTTACTTTATGCTTGTTTTTTATCCTTTATTACTGATTACCTCCTTTTATACTTCAGCTGTATCAAAAGATAAATTTCATTCTTTTCAAGATCGTTGCACCAAGTTCGCTCAACAACCAGGGCATTGTTGTATAAACCGAGATCTTCCATGTTTTCATAATATTCTATTCTTTCAGAGGTTTGATATTTAAAAAAAGAAATCAGATTTACCTCATCGCCAACTTGTGGTGCCACCGGAAATTCTACAGAGTTTTCAAACTCAAATTCAATGTCGTACGAATAGAATCTTACCTTTATGCTCATAACTATATTTTTCTCAAATATATCGAGAATTTAGTCAATAAAAAAAGCCAACTTCTAAAAGCCGGCTTCTGTATTTTATAAATGAAAATTTTTATGATTTTATTTCCTGAATAAATAAACTGATTTGCGTACGAATAAGCAACTGATCATCCAGAAAAGTTTCACAGAAAATATTGCAGATGTTTTCGTATTGCGAAATTAAAGAGGCTTTAGAAATAATCTTGTCACCAATTTGAGGCAGTCCGAAAACTTCAATTTTTTTGATGTTGGTGATAAAACCTATTACTTTTGTGTCTGCTTCGGAATTTTCAAAGAAACTTTGCCCGAAAATCGAAGAGCAGGTTTGAGCAGAGTGTTCAATTAGTCCCGCTTCTACAAACTGATTGTTGTGTACAAAAATGTTGTCTGGAGTAATTTCAAAAGAAGTAACCACCTTTTCCGGAGTAAGCTCCAGAATATAATCTGCCATCAGCATTGGACTGCGATGAGGCAAAAAATGATGAATGTTGACGAGGTTTTCTTGTTTTAACTCCATGTTTTTCTTTAAAACCTATTGTTTGAATTATTTTACAACCGTTTTCATTTCAGATTTAGCGATGACTTCATTATTGACTTTCGTGCTGATTTGAACCAAAGTTACACCCATCATTTCATTGATGATCTTCACTTCAGAAACCAGCTGATCTCCGGTTTTAGGTAAAGCTTCCGCTTCAAAAGTTTTAATGGCACCAATGTAACCAGTAGGAGCTTCTTTTCCTAAAAGGTAAAATTTATAACCGGTATGAAGCGCTACACTTTGCGCCTGATGTTCAATCAATCCTGAAGCCTGAAAAACTCCTTCGTGCACAAAAATATTTTCTTTCTTAATGGTAAATCCTGAAACCAAATGCTCTTCAGAATATTCTGAAATACCATTTACCATCACAAAAGGAAATTTTTGAGGAATTAGGTTTTCAACAAAATTTTGATCAGATGTAGGTAAAGAAATCTCCATTAGCAAACTGTTAATAGTGCACAAGAATAAGCAAATCTTCCACTTTCAGGAACACAAAGAAGTATTTTTTCACCCTTCTTTAAATTTCCTGAATTCATTATTTGTTCTACTGCAACGAAAATAGATCCAGCTCCAATATTTCCAATTTCTGAAAGATTGTAGAACCATTTTTCCCAAGGGAAATCAAGACCTACATTCGCAAATTCGTTCTTTAAGCCTTCTTTAAAATAACCTGAAGAAATGTGCGCCAAAACGTGATCTACAGTTTCCGGGTCGAGTTGATGTTTGTCAAATGATGCTCTCAAACTTTCGGCACCTTTTACCAAAATATATTTATCTAAAATTTTAGTATCCTGTTTTAATGCAAAAATAGACTGTTTCAGCCATTCGTCTGAAGGGTAATCTGCCCAAGATTTTAGGCTTCCGTCTTCCTGTTTTTCACAACCAGAATACATACAAGCTTCAATTTCGTGAGCGTAAGAATAGAAATCAATCCAATCGATTTTTAAAGAAATTTGGTTTTTTCTTGGTTTGTTTTCTAATAAAAATGCTCCGGCTCCATCAGAAAGCATCCATCTTAAAAATTCTCTTTTGAAAGCTACGATAGGTCTTTCTTCCAAAAGTTTTAAGTTTTCTGCTTCATGATCAAATTTGTCGGCAGTCATCCACGCAGACATTCTTTCAGAACCTACGCAGACTGCGTTGTCTTTAATTCCGGCTTTTATATTCAGGAAACCATAATTCAGGGCATTCATTCCCGAATTACAAAGCCCGGTTGCGGTATTGATTTCGATAGATTTTCCGATGTTGAGTTCACCGTGAACCATTGACGCATGAGAAGGTTGAATCTGGTCAGGAGAAGTAGTTCCCACAGACAATAATGCCATATCTTCTTTTTTGAAATTCTCATCAAAAAGACCTTCCACAGCTTTTGCGGTAATCTGTGCGTTGGTGTGTGTCGGGTTTCCGTTTTTATCTAAAGCGTAATATCTCGTAGTGATTTTGTTATTCCTTAGAATTAAAGCTCTTGCTTTAGAAGGTGTATTATTTACCAAGCCAAGATAGCTTTCCATTTCATCATTAGAAACCGGCTCATTCGGTAAGTATGTTGAAGCTTTTGTTATAAATACGTCGTACATTTCTATTTTAAATTAATTCCTTGTAAATATTTTTTCTGTTTTTGTCTTTTTGTCCATAAAATTGGAGCAAGCAAGATATGAAAAATCAACACAATGGGTGAGATTATCCAAATTGCTGCCATCAAATATACCTTAAAGAATTTTATCAGCAATGGACGTTTTTCTTTTTTCTTTATAATCAGATTAGACCAAATTGTAAAGATTTTGTTGCCTACTTTCTCTACTCTTACCAAAAAAGGTCTTATTTCTACAGCTCCGTTTTTCACCAGCTCGGGTTGCAGATTGGCGAAATTGTTATTTTCAAAATGATTTTCAATAATCTTACCGTATTTTCCGGCTCCGTTGATTTCTTCATCTGAAACTCCGGCTGCAGGTAATATTCCTGATTTTTCTTTTTGTCCGGTTGTCATCCAGCGAAGAATGGTCAATACGCTTGTGTAATTGTCTCTTCTGTCTACTAATGCAATGTTTCCAACCAGCTTAGCATCAAAATTCTTTAAATATACTTTCAGTTTTTCCTGAGAAAGCATCCACATATTTCTTGTTGCTGAAATGGTAACAACAGGAGTGTTCTTTAAAATATCAGCTGCAAAACCGCTTTTCAGAAATGAAATGATCGGAATTGACGGGGTAAGATACCAAACCTGATATCCGAAAAGGATTAAATCAAATTTTGTGTTGAGTACTTCCTCCGGTGGTGGAAGAATTTCGCTGGGAATCTGCAAATAAGATTCGGGAAATGTGTTGAAAAAAACATCACTCGGCCACGGAAAAGGAAAATCTTTTTTTAGCTGAATATTGTAATACGTAACTTTATATTCGTCTTTTTTATCTTCAAAAGGTTGTGCAATATTTTTTACAATATCCTCAAGCTGACCGGTCTGAGTATAGTAAAGAACAAGTATATTTTTTTGCATTAAAATTTTTTATGGATTACAAAAATAAGATTTTCATATTTATTATTCGAGCCTAAATATTTTTATTGATTCCGAAATAAGAACCTCTTTGTAATTAGGGTTTTTAAAAGTTTGATTCTTACTATTCAATAGAATAATAGTCTCTGGAAAATCTGTGATATGATCAAGATTAAAATTATCGTCAGAAATTAAAAGCACATCAATTTTTTTATTGATTTGAGATGAATTATCAAGATAGAAGATTTTTCTTCTCTGTACCAGATAATTGTTTTTTGCAACCAATCTTTTTTCTTCATTATTAATTAAACTGAAAACTCTTCTTCCGGCTTGTTGTAAAGTAAGCAAAATGTCTTTTTGCCCAAAATCATCTGCAATATGAAAAATCGTTGCATCTTTCGGAATGTGTTTGTTCAGCTCAAAATAAACCGATTTATTTTTGTTGAAATCGTCTTTTACAGGTTTTACAACTTCGTTTTCTTTATATAAAAAGCTTAAAAAAAGCTTCTTTTTAAAATAATTTTCATCTTCAATTTCATTTCTCAACTTGGCAAACTCATCTCTGAAATAAGCATTGATTTTTTTAGTTCTTTCAGAATAATCTTTTCCAAAATTTAAATCATCTTTATTGATTCTGTCACCTACTTTTACAGTAATGCTTCCGTCGTAGATAATGAAATCACCTTTTGGTAATACTTCAGAGTTTCCATGAATATAAAGCGGAAGAACATCCAAGCCAAATTCTTCAGCGAGATAAAATGCACCTTTATGAAATCTTTTTACATCGTTGTTGTAAGATCGTTCTGCTTCCGGAAAAACAACCAAAGAATATCCCTGGTCAATTTTTTCCTTTAATTGTTCTTTTCCATTTTCTATGCCTTGAGAAACCGGGAAAAAACCTAATGCTTTTACTAATTTTCCAAAAACAGGAGAATCGTATACCCAATCGTTCACCAAATAAACAATTTTATGAGTTGCCATTGCAATCGCCAAAGTGTCTAAGAATGAAGTGTGATTGGCAATAATCACTGCAGGTTTGCTGAAGTCTTCGTTCGGATTTTTTATTACTTTTTTCTTTACAAATGGCGAAATATGTAAAACCGATTTTAAAAATAGAGCAATGATTTTTTTGATGTTATTTAATGTTTTTCCTTTGGCTTTTCTCACAAAAAAATGTCCGAAGAAAGAAAAGATAAGTCCACCCAGACCATAGTAGATGAATGAGAAAATTGAACGCAAAAGCAGTCTTAAAGTAATTGGCGATAATCCTTTTTTAGCTCTGTTTATGATTAAAAACCTAAACCAAAACGGATATAATGTTGAGGTAATGACAATCACCGAAAACATACCAATTAAAGCAACCAAAGCTAAAGAGTGTAAAGCAGGATGTTTTGCAAAAATCAACGAGCCGATTGATAAAATAGTTGTAAAAACTGCCAGAATAATAGATGTTCTGTAAGTGGGAAGTTCATTTTTTCCGTTTGTATGTTCTTTCTGCATTGCTTTCGTCAGAAAAATACTGAAGTCATCACCCACGCCGAAAACCAAAGTGCAGACCACGGTGCTGAAAATATTTAGTTCCAATCCTAAAAAATAGAGAATTCCTGCGGTAACAACTCCCGTTAAAACAATCGGAAACATTGTTAAAAGTGAAAGCTCAAAATTTCTGAAGAAAACAATAATCGTTAAAACAATGGCTAAAAGAGAATAATTGATCAGCGTATTAAAATCTCGTTTCAGCAAACCTAAAAAGTTTTCATTCATCTGTTGACGGTCGATTGCTAAAGCTTCGTGGCTTTTTTCGACATCCTTAATGAATGTATCTCTGTTTTTCTCGTCAACTTTTACAACATTCGAAACAGTATAAAATCCTTTTTCATTACTCAGGAATTCTGAAATTTGGAGCGCTTTGATGGCTGAATAATCTTTTAAACTTAAAGTAGAATATTTTTTGTTCAGATTTTCATTAAACTGATCAAATGCAGAAGCGTTAAAACCGAACTTATTCCCGTTTTGAATCAATTCAGAAATCGTCTGGTCTTTTTTATTCTTGTTCCAGAACTGATTCCATTGTTCTACTTTTTTCTGCTGGTCTTTTTCTGATAGAACTACGTTTCCTATAGAGTTGTAGCTTAAAATTTTTCCTTCCTGTTTTTCTTTTTCCAAAAACTGACTCAATTTAGAGTTTCTTGTCAAAGCTTCGCTTTCGGAATTTCCGTAAGAAATGGTGTAAATTGATTTTGAAGTGATGTCAGATAATTTTTCAAGCTTCGCCTCACTTATTTTTAAATCTTTCGGAATATAATTTAAATCGCCAATATCTTCATTAAAACCAACGTGCCTGAAACCGAAAAGACACGCAATGATAATCAGAGAGCAACCGATAATTAAAGGTTTGTTCTTTTCGTAAGGATAGCGTCCTATTTTATCAATAAAATTGGTGTTGGTTTTCTCTTTATCTGCTTTCGGGTGATACAGTTGCGGAACAATGATCAACGCTGCAAAAGATGACAGAAAAACCGTAATCGAAGCAAACAGACCAAGATCTTTCAAGGCTTCAGAACGAACGAAAACCAAGCATAAAAATGAGACTGCAGTAGTCGCGCTACTTAGAATAATGGGTTGTGTAATTTCTTTATAAAGCTCTTCAATATTATTGTTGTGCTTGTAATGCGTAAGAATATGAAGGGCATAATCAATGGTGATTCCGATGAGAATTGCACCAACGCTGAGAGAAATTGCCGAGATTTTATCTTTAATGAAGTATAAAATCATCAGTGAAATGAAAACAGCAAAAACGGTTGGTAAAAATACGATTAATGGCGTGAAGAAATTTCTGAAATAGTAAATCAGCAAAATCAAAAGAACCGTCATCGAAATGATTACTGTATTCTGAATATCTTTCTTTATTTGTTGAGCATTGGCAACGGCAATTACAGGCGAACCGAAATAGCTGATCTCGGTTTTTCCATTAAAAGTTTTATTGATTTCGTCTTTAATTTCGTTTAATTGATTAACGAAAACCTCGTTGTTTTTGGTGTCGTTACTTTTATTTTTAGGATCGATGAAAAGCAAGAGATTTTTCCCGTCCTTGGTAACGATGTAGTTATCTTCGAGCTTGAAATCTTTGCTGATGTTGAGTGCATTCAGTTTTTTAATCCCTAAAAAAGTAATTCCTAATGGATCTTTTTTAATGAAATCTTTAGTCACTAAACTTGTAGGTGAAACCAATGATACATAATTATTCTCAACCTGTTTGGCAATGCTGTCTTTGTTGAGCTTTCTTTCGATTTCTGTGTAATCTTTTTCGTTTAAAAACAAAGGAAGATTCTGGTTAACAAAATCAAAAGTTTCAGAGATTTCATTGTCATTTACTTTCCCCTGAACTGAGCCGATGTATTTTTTTAAAGGTTCAATTTTATTTAAAAAAGTATCGGCGGTTTCTGAAAGCTGAAAATTGTCATCTTTTGATTTTTTTTCAATAATGACGATAATCTTGTCGGAAAAGTTGAGCTGTGTGAGAACTTTTGCCGTAAGATCAGATTTTTCGTTTTTGGGAATAATCTGATTAATATCTTCTTCAAAATTAATTTTTGAAGCAAAAAAACCACAAACCAACAAGATTCCCAATGCTGCAGCAATAGAAATAAATCGGTTTTTAGAAATAAAATAATATAAATGGATGAAAAAACGATGCATGGGTTTCTCAGATCAAGTTTGCAAATTTAAATTTTTAAGTAGTAGTTCAAAACAATTATTAATAAGTTTTAACTGAAAATCAATAAAATATTTAATATAAAATGAAAAAAACTTATACTTTTGTAAAAGTTCCCTTACTGCCAGATTATATTGGGTGGTAAATCATTCTTAAAGACGCAACTGTTTTGTATGTTGAAAACATTTGATGAAAAATTATCCGGATTCCTGTTTGTAGTAATTTTACCGTTTCTGCTGTTTTTCATGTCGTATTATGGGTTCGAGTCTTCTTATACTCATTTTAAGACTTCCGAAAGACCACCGGATTTCTTGTTTTCTTCAGTGTATTCTTATAGAATAATCCCTAATTATCTGAGTATTTATATGACAGATTTTATGGAATATTGTATCAATAATCCTCTATTATCTTTTAAAAATCTTCTCATTAAAAATGGAACTCCGTTTTATCACGGTCTTTTTTTGATGAATACCTTCTTTTTTATTTTGTGTTCGATAATTATTAATGCGATTTTGAAATTTAAGTCGGTTGATCTTTTTTCAAATATTATGATCAGAAGAATTGTTCATCTTTTGATGATTTTCTTTATTATCATGACACAATATACTCCCTCAAACTGCGATACGATTGCTTTGTTTTGTTATTTATTGGGAATTGTTTTGACTTTACAATATTTTCACACCAACAGAAACCTGTTTTTTTACCTTTTGATAATTCTCATCGCGGTATCAACTCTTGTAAGAGAAACTGCATGTCTTAATATTGCTTTCTTTGCTTCAATTTTTTTCAGCTTAAAAGAGATAAAACAGAAAAACTTTCAATTTATTTGGAAAGTGATTCCTTTACTTTTATCTTTTCTTGTTCCATATTTGGGTTTAAGAATCTTTTTGAATCATGAAGAAACTTCTTTTATGGAGGGAGTTTATGTTGTTGCTAATTTTACAAGCCCTTTTAATGTTGCGGGATTGTTATTTTCAGCTATTGCACTTTATTTTATGTATAAACTTTGTGCAGATGATAAAACTAGAATGGTTTTCAAAAAATATTTATTCTTTTCAATGCCTTATATTGGAATGATTACTTTTGTTGGACTTTTTTGGGAAGTAAGATTATTTTTACCACTTATTTTGACAGGCGCATTGGTGGCGTGTCATAATTTTAAAAAGCTATATAATTAACGATGAGTTTGCTGCACCCTTATTATCTGATTGCTATTGTTTACATACTGTTTTTTAGTGTTCAGGAAGTTTTTGGAAATAAGGTAGAAAAAAAATGGTTTTGGTTTTTAGGCATCTATTTGATGATTCTTGCAGGACTTCGTGAGAATGTAGGACCAGATTATGGAAGTTATGTAATGATTTATGTATATGCTGATACTAAAGAATATATTAATATATTTCTAAAAGCATTGCATATACAGGGTTCTGAAAATGTTGATTTAGAATGGCTTTTTGCATTGATTAATAAAGTCTTGCTTAATGTATTTAATGCGCCGTTTTATGTCCTTACACTGGTTATCGCTATTTGCGCTGTGTTTTTTAAAGTAGAATATACGGATGATAATACCTTTTATCCCTTTACTTTCACTTTATTTATGTTTATTCCTGGCTTTTTTATTGGAGAAAGCGGACAGATAAGACAAAATCTGGGAACTTTTATTGTATATTTTGCCCTACGCTATATCAAAGAGAGGAAGCTTATACTTTATCTATTCTGGATGTTCATTGCTTCGGGCATTCACAATGTGTGTTATCTGTTTTTACCGATGTACTGGCTCGTTCGTGTTCCTTTGAATAAATATTTAATGCTTACTTTAATCATTGCTTCGGTTTTTGCTTCACCATTTGAGATTTATAGGGTGTTCGGGGATTTTCTGACTGGTTTTGCATCCGACAGTATGCTTGTAGAAGGTTTCAATGGATATATGAATCAGTCTGCTGAAAGATTGAATGGTGGTATAGGTATCCCGGAAGTAATGATGGCAATTCTTACATTTTTCCTGTTTACGTTTGATGATGAAATGATGGAGAAATTTCCGTACTATGAATATCACAAAGTTTATGCAGTGCTGGGTATTTGCATGTATTTTATTTTCAGAAACAATAGTATATTTTCTTCTAGGTTGGCAGGTGCTTTTATTGGTTTTGCCTATATCATTATTCCCAATACCATGTATGTGGTTTCTGCGAATACAAAAAAGACGATTTACGCTTTTATCATTGCATTGTTTTTGTTCAATTTTATAGTGTTCTCAAGTTTTAAAAATATTATAAACGGAAGATTTACATCTGAACTTTACAAAAATTACTTATTACCTTAAGCTGTATTTTACTTAAAAATATTGCTAATCCTCAAATTTTTTCACTAAAAATTTTTATTAATTATTAATGAAAATTAATTCAGACCCATGTACTTAATGGGTCTAATATTGTATTTTTGTGTGCGAAAAAAGGGAACGAAATTTTCATACATATGTGAATATGTTTATTCATTTTGTAAAATAATTGATTTTTAAATTTTTATTTGATTTATTTTTTTATTTTATGTTGTATTTATGAGAATTTTATTTTTAGATTGCGGGATCAAATTATAATATGAATAAAAAATACTTTTACAGTATTGCAGCGATATTCTGTTTCTTTTCTGCTGATGCTCAAGATGTATTAGAATCAAAAAATACTTTTTCTAAGTCTGGATATTCAGTATTGATAAAAAAGACAGATGCTTTAGGGGACAAGTTTCCGGATAAAAGTAACGGAAACACCGAGAGAGTTGCTGCAAAAGATTGGATGAAGGCTCCAAACAGTTATATTTTCGAACCTTCACAAGCAAACGACGGAATCTATATTCCTGTGAAAAAGGCTTACGCCATGTGGGCTGGCTATAAATTTTTAGGCTATTCTAATATTCCAAACGGAATTATTACTGCAGATGTTCTTTGGGAAGATAATCATGGGCTGATTAAGTCGGGTTTAGATTATGCCTTGGAAATTGAGGGTTCCGGAGAAAATGCTAAAATAAAAGTGCCTGTAAATAAATCAAAAGAGGGCAACGCAGTTGTTGTTTTTAGAGTAAATGGTGAGATTTTTTGGTCTTGGCATATTTGGGTTACAGACGATCCTACAAACGGATCTACCTACAAAAGCTTTACAGGCATTAAAAGAGAAAAAAATGATGGTACAATAGAAGTTATTCCTGATGCAGAATGGAAATGGATGGACAGAAACTTAGGTGCTTTAAGTAATTCAATCACTGCAGGCGATTGGAATAAAAATGGAGGTTTATTGTATCAATGGGGAAGAAAAGACCCAATTCCTGCTTTGGTTTATAGAGGAAACGATTTTTATGAAGTTTCAGGTTCTATTGGAAGGGTGCGTCATAGAGGTGCAAAAAACTTTACCAATGCTCTCAGTTTTGATGACCTTAGAAAATTCGTCTTATTATCTAATGCTACTGTAGATAATAATATAAAGCTTTCTGTAAAAAATCCGCTGAGTCTTATTTATGTAAATAAAGATGATAATTCGGGACCTGCCTATTACAATAACAATACAAACCTTATGGTCAACTGGTTTGGGAAAACTGTGGCTTTAACTGATAGCAGACTTACAGAACTCAATTTATGGTCAGATAACGCAAAAGGCAGACTCAATACAGATTATACAAGTGATGCAAGCAGTGCTCCATATAGAAATAAATCTTCATTTGACCCTTGTCCGAACGGGTGGCGACTTCCTTCAATGCTCGTTGCTAACTTAGCTTCGGGCGGATATGTTGATAATATAAGAGTAGATTTTTCTCCGTTTGGTACAAGAACAAATATTGGCAAGAATGCTTTCGAGTCTAATGGCTATCACATCATAAAACCTAATGATAATAATGTACCTGCTTTCATGACAGGATTTAAATTATTTACCAATGTAGGTTTTAATCTGTCAAATATTGGTGGAAATAATATGGGAATATTTCCGGGAACGGGGCATATTATCATCAATACTCAGGGAGGACAATATACAGATCAGCATCAAGTAGGTCTGTGGACGTCAACAATGACCAGATTTTATGATACAACCCCTGCTGTAAGCGCACGTATGCTGTATATGATTCCGGATAAATATCAGGGTGATACACCAGATTCTGCAAATCCTACCATTAAAGGCAGGTATTGGTATATGCCATTGTCAACTGCCAAAACTTCAGATGCTAATGCTTGTAGATGTATTAAAGATCCGTTGTATCAACTTAATGATTATGATTTTCCTGTCGAATATATAAACATGGCTTCTGAATACACTGTTGGGTTGGATAATCCAAACACATATCATGTTGTAAAGACTGCCGTTTCTTCAACGGTTGAAATTCCGATAACTAAAGCTTTTTCTGTTCAGAGCCAATTGCTGAATAATCATGATATTTTAAATGCTTCTAGCTTTAATGATTTGAAGGCTAATGTTCTGTGGACGACCAATGCAGATTTGATTAATTCAGTAAATATTATAAATCCCTCACCGGGCTCATTAGCTGCTTTAGCAGATTCTAAAATTGTTGTTGATTTGGGTGCTAATCAAAGCGGAAATGCTGTGGTAACTTTGCATAATGGAAGTATTACAAATCCGGTTTACTGGTCATGGCATATTTGGGTAACAGATACGGCGATAGAATCTAATATTTATGCAACCGAAACACCTAATGCCACAGCGACTAATTATGTAAATTTTATTCCTAAAGGGGATATTTTAAAAACAGAATTTATGGACAGGAATCTTGGAGCTGTCGATGCTTTTCCTGTTGTTGTTAACCCAGTCGCTCCTACAGTTCAGGAATATTCAAAAATCAAGGCTTCTACAGGATTGCAATATCAATGGGGAAGAAAAGATCCAATTCCGTCATTTCAATATGCTGACAGAACTTCTTATGATGTATTTTTAGGAAGTATGGGCTCAAGTGGGACAATAGCATATACTACACTTAATGCTGCTTCATACAACGATATGTCGGGGAATTATATTATTCCTTACAATACCTATACAAATACATCCAATGCGAATGTTTTAACGAGTGATAAAGTGAACGAAAAAGTAGCGAAGGTACTTTCTTACTCGGTGAAAAACCCTTTGGTTTATATGATTCCTAGTTCTTTTGCTCCTTACAATGGTGCGGTTCCCAATTATACAAATGGAACAGACTGGCTTTTAAATGAGCCTAATGTTGCGAATGATCGTTGGGGTAGAGGTGGTAAAAAATCGCCTTTCGACCCTTGTCCTGAAGGATGGAGGATTCCTGATCTTACAGAAGTGGCAATTGTTACAAATAAAGACTTTGGTCTTTCACCTTGGTATAAAAAAGACAAAAATGTTGCGACGAGCTATAATTTGGCGACTGATTATTTAGGAGTAACAGTGAAAAATTCAGGCAATGCAAGTGTTGGTTTTGTTTTCAGTAATGCAGCATATTCTGTAGGGAATTATCCTAATTCCGGATCACGTGGTTTTAGAAGTGTTATGGCAAATCATACTCCTGTTGGAACTTACGGTATAAATAATTTTCAATATCCCGGTGTTTGGACGGCAGCTTTGAACTCAAATTATATTGGAAGACCGATTAATATTTTATTTGATGCAGCTTCAACGGCTAATCGTTTTATTGCTTTTCATGATAATAATGATCCTTATTTTGGGATGAACTGCCGTTGTGTAAAAGTAAAATATAATCAAAACGGATTTGAAGAAGGTCCTATTCCTGCAATTCCCGTAACGCCTGGCTCTGCTGTGAAAGCTTCAAATGTTTTCAGTAAAGATGAAATTTCCAAAAAAATAAAAGAAAACAAGATTACTCTTTTCCCAAATCCGGTACAAGATCTATTGTATATTAAAGCAACTGAGGATAAAGATTATTATTTTCAAATTTACAATTCTGCGGGTCAAATGGTCAAATCAGGAAAGTTTGAAAATAATTTTACCAATGTCTCTGGCTTGGTAGAAGGAATCTATTTAGTAAGGATTAATAATTCTGAAACAGTAGTTAAGATTATAAAAAAATAACAACTTAAGGCTTAAAGAATTGAAAACAGCTCAATTCTTTAAGCTTATGTTATTTAAAATATCAAATACCCTGAACGGTTCTGTCTATTTTATTGAAAGTAGAGCTTTTCTCGGATTACCTTTTTTTATTTGATAACCGATTGGGAAATCGGCTTTTTACTTTCAAAGAATTCTTCTGAAAAACCTTAATTTGAGCCATTTCAACGGTTAAATAAAATCATTTAGCAAAACTCATCTAATAAAAAAGCTTTACTTTTGCAAAAATTTTCAATATGTCGAAAAATTTAGTAATCGTTGAGTCCCCTGCAAAAGCAAAAACTATTCAGAAATATTTAGGAAAGGATTTTGAAGTAAAATCCAGTTTCGGACACATCCGGGATCTTCCTAAAAAAGGGATGGGGATTGACTTGGAGACCTTCAGTCCGGATTACGAAGTTTCTGCCGACAAAAAGAAATTGGTAACAGAATTAAAGTCTGCCGTAAAGAAAGCTGAAATGGTTTGGCTTGCTTCCGATGAAGACCGTGAAGGAGAAGCTATTGCTTGGCATTTGGCAGATGAATTAAAACTGAAACCCGAAAACAGAAAAAGAATCGTTTTCCACGAGATTACTAAAAACGCGATTCTTAAAGCAATTGAAAATCCAAGAGATATTGATCAGAACTTAGTCAACGCTCAACAGGCGAGAAGGGTTTTAGACAGAATTGTAGGTTTTGAAATGTCTCCGGTACTTTGGAAAAAAGTAAAACCAGGTCTTTCTGCAGGAAGAGTACAGTCGGTTGCTGTACGATTGGTGGTTGAAAGAGAAAAAGAAATTCGAGAGTTTACTCCAAAAGCAAGCTTCAAACTAGACGGAATTTTCTTAAATAAAGCCATGCAGGAAATCGCTGCAAAACTTAAAAAAGATTTCGAAAAAGAAGAAGAAGCTGAAAAATTCTTAGAACTGGCAAAAACAGTTGATTTTAAAGTTTTAAATGTAGAAACAAAACCGGGAAGTCGTTCTGCGTCTGCACCGTTTACAACTTCTACACTTCAGCAGGAAGCCTCTTCAAGATTAGGTTACAACGTGACCAACACAATGCGTCTTGCTCAGAGATTATACGAAGAAGGATTTATTACCTACATGAGAACAGACTCGGTAAACCTTTCTCAGGAAGCAATTGAAGGGGCAAAAAAACAAATTATATCAGAATACGGAGCAGAATATTCTTCTCCAAGAAATTATACCACAAAATCTTCATCAGCACAGGAAGCTCACGAAGCGATCCGTCCGACAGATTTTTCTGTAAAATCAATTGCAGATGTGCAGTTAAGCAAATTGTACCAGTTGATTTACAGAAGAACATTGGCTTCTCAGATGGCAAATGCTAAAATTGAGAAAACGGTTATCGAAATTGGTAACGCTAAACTTCCGCAGCATTTCGAAGCTCAGGGTGAAGTTATTATTTTTGATGGTTTCCTTAAAGCATACGGAATTGTAAAAACAGAAGATGATGATGAGGAAAACAACGAAAAGTTGTTGCCAAAAGTAACCGTTGGTGAAGTTTTAAGCTATAAAAAAATTACGGCACAAGAAAAGTTTACAAGGCCGAGTGCAAGATATACAGAAGCCGGATTGGTAAGAAAACTGGAAGAATTGGGAATTGGTCGTCCATCGACTTATGCTCCAACCATTCAGACGATTCAGAACCGTGAATATGTTGATAAAAGAGAAATTGAACCACAGGTAAGAGAGGTGGTAAAAATCTCTTTAACAAATGATAAAATTAAAAAAGAAGTCCTTGACGAAAAATTCGGGGGCGACAAAAATAAATTTGTTCCAACAGATATCGGCGAGGTTGTAAATGATTTCCTGACAAATAATTTTACAGAAATTCTTGATTATGGTTTTACGGCCAGAGTAGAAGAAAGTTTCGATGAAATTGCGAGCGGTGCTCAGAAATGGAAAGAAATGATGACTGATTTCTATTCTAAATTTCACCCGAGAATTGCAGATGTAGAAGAAAATGCTGATCGTGCGAATGGCGAAAGATTATTAGGTGTTGATCCGAAAACCGGTAAAAATGTTCATGCAAGAATCGGAAGATTTGGAGCAATGATTCAAATTGGAGAGCAGGATGATGAAGAAAAACCAATTTTCGCATCATTATTGGCTGGACAAAATATTGCGACCATCAACCTAGAAGATGCTTTGGAGCTATTCAAATTACCTTTCGAATTAAATAGTTTTGAAGATCAGACCGTATCAGTCGGAGTTGGAAGATTTGGTCCTTATGTAAAATGGGGTGAAACCTACATCAGTATTCCTAAAGGTGAAGATCCACTTTCTATAAATCAAAAACGTGCGGAAGAAATCATTGCTGAAAAGAAATTAGCCGATGCACCCATTGCATCATACAAAGGCGAGCCGATTACAAAAGGAACAGGAAGATTTGGTCCTTTCATTAAGTATCAAAGTATTTTCATCAATGTTCCGAAGAAATATAACTTCGAAAACCTTTCTCAAAGTGACATCAACGAATTGGTAGAAGCTAAACTGGAAAAAGAAGCCAACCGTTACATCCAACAATGGGAAGCAGAAAAAATCTCAATTGAAAATGCGAGATGGGGTCCTATCGTAAAACATGGAAAAAATATTTATAAAATTCCAAAGAAAAAAGACGATACCAAATATGAAAGCGACGAACTGCAAGAGGTTTCTCTTGATGAGGTTAAAAAATGGATTACGGCACAAGATCCAAAAGCTTTTGCCGAGAAAAAGAAACCTGCAGCGAAAAAGCCAACAGCAAAAAAAGCAACGACGACGAAGAAAACGGTTGCTAAAAAACCTGCAGCGAAGAAATAATAGCTTTTAAACTTAAATAAATAAACCCCTTTTGAAATTCTCAAGAGGGGTTGTTGTTTTGTTATACTTTGTAAAATTAATAATAAAACGGATTAGATTTTACACTGACACAAAACGCTTTGTTGTGCAGTATATTTAAAAGAACATGCAAATAATTGATAGTTTAATGTAACAAGAATGAGAATATAATTGTCTATTAGGTAGAATATGATATATGAAAGCAAAAATTTTAGGACTAATTCTATTTAGTTTCATCAGTCAAAACTTATTTTCTCAAAAAATGCTGCCAATTATTAGGGCAACTTCATCCATCGTTGATATTAGAGATGATAATAAACTCTATAAGAAGGCTTGGAATATTGTTCCGGAAGAAAAGCTGGATGTTTATACCACTTCGGGGAAAAAGGTTACTTTCTACACCGATATTGATTCCATTACTTTCAAAATCAATCCCCAAAAAAGCTATGATTTTATTATTGTATTAAATGGGAAAGATTCTGCAAGAACCCAAATTAAATATCAACCATCCAAGTTAGATGTTTTAAAAAAAAGCGGAAAATATAATTATTCAGATAATAATTATTTACCAAAGTTTACTTATCAATCACCTGAAAATATAGAATTACAAAAGCTCAAGAAGGAATTTAAATTAGATTCAATTGCTGGAAAAGGTAACGAATTATCTCAAATTTTTAATCTGATGCACTGGGTTCATGGCCTCATAAAGCATGATGGTAACAGCAATAACCCAACATCGCAAAATGCAGCTGACTTAATAAAAATTTGTAAAGCAGAAAACCGAGGGGTGAATTGTAGAATGCTTGCAATAACTTTAAATGAATGTTATCTTTCTATGGGAATAAAATCTCGTGCTGTTACTTGTATGCCAAAAGATAAGAACGACAATGATTCTCATGTCATCAATATGGTTTATAGTAAAGATCTGGATAAATGGATTTGGATGGATCCAACTTTTGATGCATATGTTATGGATGATAAAGGAAATCTACTGGGAATAGAAGAGGTAAGGGAAAAACTAATTAAAAATGAACCTCTGGTTTTAAATGCTGATGCCAATTGGAATAGAGAACTTATGCAAACGAAAGAAGGTTATCTTTATCACTATATGGCCAAAAATCTCTATCGTTTACAAACACCTCTAATGAGTGAGTATGATGCAGAAACATTAAAAAAAGAGAAAGAAATTGTGTATGTTGATTTGCTCACTTCAGATGAATTTGAACAAGTTGAAAAAAAGAAAGAAATTTTATATAAAGATATTAATGCAAAGTTGATTTTTTATAAACTTAATAATCCTGATTTATTTTGGAAAAAACCGTGATAGAAACTTTATTTCCATTCAGTTACTATTTTCAATAAATGGATCATTATATTTTTCTTCTCATAATCATTAAATTTATCTGAGGTTAAAGCGCTATTTAAAATATAATCGCCTGAATTGTAATCGTCATTAAAGGTGTTGGTGGTATTCGAAACTATGTTGTAAAAATTGTAATAATCATTGTGATCTAATTTTTCTTTATCGATTAAAACTTGCATTTTTTTAAGATAGTATGCTTTTATTTCATCAAAATATTTTTCTCTAACCATTGGCAAAAGTTCTTCTTTTCCTTTTTGAAACTGTTG